>SMTZ1_10003914_pt1 | contig 14975 bp, 14 predicted proteins | sample DeeMarSWOR136_30_FD_25667 | JGI IMG/M metagenome (IMG submission 25667)
ACGATCTTTCCCTATCATCAAGATGAAGAACTAAAAGTAGAGTTCTTAGAATACAGCTTATTTATTTTCTTACCTTTAGCAATTAATATTATTGGATTAGTGATACTCAGAAAAAGAGATTATGACAACTCCTGATCCAACTGTTAAGGGAAAAGATTTAGAGACATTATGGAAGCTTGAATATCTTATTTCTGATATGTGGAATAGAATCGATAGAAATAAAGAGCTTGGCTTTGCTCCAAAATATAAGACTCTTTCAACTATTATCTTTGAAGCTAAGCGAATTAACCGTGCAGAGTTTATCAGGCAAGTTAAAAGCATATCTCCTATCGCAGTTAACATGTTATTCGATTCTCTATATACATTATCAGAGAAATTTGGATACTTAGATTTTAAAAAGTTTAGCAGACTTACGACCTATAACTCTTATGAGTTATACTTAACAAAAGAGGTATTTAGGAGAGGGAGGAATCCATCAGATAATTATGCTACAAATTTATTAGAAGTTTTAGTAAGAGAAGGTGTAAGTAGTGATCATACTGCTGTTCAATGGGCTCAGATCTTGACCAATCCTCGAAGATCGACATAAAAGAATATATTGATAAATTAGGTTTGATAGGAAAAAAAAAAAATTGTTAAAAAATTTGGTATAAAGCCTTTCACTATCTTATGAACTTATACTCATGATTCAAAATGTCAATCTTTTATGAAATAATTTCACGGAGATAAAAAAGATTTTAGAGAATTTTGGACTCCAAAATTAAAAAAAAAGAGGAAGAGAAATGTAATAGAAAAATCAGTATTCTAGACGCTTGATAATTTTGTATGTTTTGAACTCCCTCACTGGTTGGTTATCCTCATTAAGCTTTTCAACAGGCACCCGTACAAACCGCTCATCATCGAAATCTTCGATTTCAGTCTCTCTATATTTAGCCATATTGTTGGCCATTTTTAGTTCTCTAAGAAGGAAGTCTCGAACAGCTACTCTAATTAGCTCGGATCTAGATGGATATAACCCACTTTCCCCCACTAACTTTTCTATACTATCAAGATAAGACTCAGGAATATTAACAGTTACAATTTTCATTTTATCACACCATATCAATTAATAAATATACCAAATCTAAAAAGCGGCAAATTGACTAAAGCAAATTCTAATGCTATCGCCTTAAACCACAAATTTTTTTATAAGATTATTATTACACATTAATATATAAATGTTTTTTTTTATCGGATTAACACATTTAAAGTAATACTATTTTGTCTTTTCTTAAATATTCCAAATACTATATTAATGTATTAATTTTTAAATTGTTTCTATACTCCTCAAATTTAAAGTCATTTTTAGATTTCATTTTCATATATAAAGGTGGTTAAAAAAATTTTATTTATTTTCAAATCAAAAATAAAAATTATTACAAAAATCAAGTATTATTATAAAAAAATTTTATTTATTTAAATAATCCTTAAAATTTCCTTAATTTAAATAATAAAATATTTGAACAAAATTACATCCAAACATACTTTAAAGCGAAATTTGCTAATATTCTTCTTCTAAGTTTACAACATTAATAAAATCATCACGACCTTGAGCCAAACGAGTAATATTCTCAACAACCTCATTCCATCTTAATAGATCATTAAAGGGGGAATATCCTCTATGGGGTGAGAGTACAATATTATCTAAAGTATGAAATGGATATTTATATGGATATTTATTTCCCTGTTCGTCACTTTCTGGGGAATAATTATACCAAACATCAATCGCAGCACCTTGTATGCATTTATATTTCAATGCATTGAATAAACTTTTTTCATCAATTATTTCACCTCTACTGATATTTACTAATAATCCATCAGAACCTAAAAGCTCTAGTTCAGTTTTTCCAATCATTGTTTTTGTTAATGAAGTTACAGGTACAGCAATTATCAGTATATCAATATCTATGAGAAATTGGTGAAGCTGAGAGAAATCGTATCTTTTTATCTTTGTAGGTAAAGGAACTTTTTGTTTATCCCAGTGATTTCGTAATATTGAAAATTCAATATTAAATCCCTGCAAAAAATGATGAACTTTCTTATTTATTGCACCATATCCTAACAATCCAACTTTTTTAAATCTTAATGGAATTGAAGTGGCATCTTCATCTCCAGTTCGCCATTTACCTTGCTTCATCCATTCATGATGAGGAATTACTTTATTCATAAGGGTCAATAAGAGTGCAACCGCATGTTGAGCAACAAAATAAGAGTTCCCATGACCATTAATCAGAAGAACATTCTTTTCTGAATTTATCTCTCGAAAGAGTTGTAAGAGATGATGAATTCCCGCACCGGGATTGATAAATAATTTTAATGTAGTAGCTTCTGCCAAAATCTTTTTTGATGGACGCCAACCAATTAAAATATCTGCTGATGGAACAAGTTTTAATAACTTTTCATCTGAGGTATCTTTTCGAAAAATTAATTGAACATTTTTTAAAGGTTTTAATTTTTCATTAAGATATTCTCTTGCTTGATCTGGTATGGTAGAAATAAAACATACATTTATAGTATTATTTGAAGGTATTTCACTCATAGTTATAGATTGTTATGAATTTGTTGTTAAAACACGAAAAACACATATTCTATATTTCCAATAAATAATGCTTAATTCAAATAAATTTTTATATTCATTCCATTGATATATTTATAAATATCATTGATTCAAAATTATTAACAAATAAGAAGGAAAAGGAATTGTCAGAGACTGTTTTAAAAAAGCTTTTTCAAGTTTTTATAAACAAATTAGAATTTGATCCAGCTGAATTTTTAGTTTCTAGTGAAGAACAAGAACTTAATAATTTTCAAAAAGATATAGTTGAGAAAGCAACTACGATAATGAAAGATAATATTGTAGGAGAAGTTAAATCATTCGGAGGAAATGTTAAAGTAAATGATGAAAAATTAAAAGAACTTGAGAAAAAAGCGAATGAGGAATTAGAAAATCAAGAATATGATGATATAAAGAAAGAATTAAAAAATTATATTAAAAAATTAAAAGAAGTCCTCGAAAAAACTTGTGTAGTTATAATACCTGTAAAAGAGATGCCTTGGATTGAAGTTTTGTTTCGAACTGTTCCTCGTATAATATTAGATAAGAAGGTAGAACTCTTAGATAATGCAATTGCTTACTATGGAGAAATTAAATGTGAGATTTCAAGACCAACAATATTTGGGAAAATGCATAATGAAAAACCATTGTTCGCTCCAATAATGGGAGCAGTTGATTTAGGAGGGTATAAACTTGACGAGTCTATAAAGGATCCTATATCTCAAATATATCCTTATATAAGTGCAATTATTAACTCTTTAGATTCCACAATGACAAGAAACCATCTTGCAAAATATCATGAAAGTTATCAAAGACATGGCGATCCAATATGTGATTTCTTAATGAAGGATAAAGAATTAATGAATTCAATGGAACAGATCACTTCTGGTTTTGATTCAGAACGATTTACTTCAGATATTGCCGTATGTAGTATAGCAATACCACAGCCTGCCGAAAAAACTACTTTAGTTTTAGTAACTGATGAGGGTAAAGATCCTAATAAATATTCAAGGTGTTTCGAAGCACTTTTAAGGTTTTCTGCTGAATGCTGCAATGTTCCCTCTCAACAATCTCAACCCCCTACACAAGCAGCATCTCTACAATCAGGTGCAGTTAGAACACCGGGAGGTCAAGAACTCAAGATTTGGACTGCTGAAGAATTAGCAGAAGAAGCACAAAAAAGAATGACTTCACAGCCAAATATGCCTTCATGGACAGAGGAAGAATTATCTAAATTCGCATCTGAAAGAGGAACTGGAATTCCAGAGGGAATGGAAGTTTGGACTGAAGAAGAATTACAGGAACTAGCCAAAAAAAGGCAAGGAGGCTTAGATATACCTGAATGGAAAGTAGATGAAAGTATGAAAGAATGTGCTAAATGTGGTTATAGTCTAAGACCTGGATGGAGCAAGTGCCCCGTTTGTGAAACTCCAATAGGTGCTAAACCAGAACCAGAATCAGCTGAAGTGCCAAAGGAAGAACATATTGAAGAAATTAAAGAAGGAGCTTCTGAAGATATTGAAGAAATTAAAGAAGAAGCTTCTGAAGATATTGAAGAAGAAAAAGAGGATCAATAATCTTCAATTTTTTAAATTCTCTATTCTGACAAAAGGTCTTCTTAATAAAACAATTATTAAGAAATATTAAGATTCCTAAGAATAATGTAATATCATAACTAGGAATTATGTTTCCTCTTTCTAGTTCTTTATCTTTTAATAAAATATCTCCAGAAGTATAATTATAATTACTTTTAGTTAATTGAAACCATATGCTAGGATTTTGTATTTGGAGACCTGAGATTTGACTTATAATATTAAAATTGTTAAAAAAGTGTTTATCTTTTAGAAATTAACCCAAAAACTTTAAAAAGAATTTAAACAAGCAAGATTCAAAACGTTTTTTAAGTTATTTTTATTTTTAAACTTATTAGAATTAAGATTTTTGGATTTATAGTTGTTATACAACATCTTTTTATTTAAAGGAAAGAAAATTCGAGATTTAGAGGATCTTAATATCTATAATTACCCTTATGAAATTATCAGTATTAAAGATAAAGTACTTCTTAATAGAATTATAAAAAAGCATGATAATGAAGAATGTGTTCAGCAAACTAATTTGGATCATTTCATAATTAATGAACCCATTGCCCAATTTCATAATGATTTAAATATATATTCTTGTTGTGTTAATGGAGAAATTATCATAGGTTTAATTTTTGATAATGAAGATAATCCTTATGACTATAAAGAAATATTTAAAGAATTATTAAATGAACTTTTAAATAATGGGAATGGTTATTCCTTTGATGATGAAATTGAGATTGATAATCTATTGATTTCTATTTTTATTGATATTCGACGATTTGGTGAGGAAGTAATTGAAAAGCCTAGTGAATTTGACTATTATTTTCAAACAGAAACCTTTTTCAAGGTTTTTCTATTTGGTATTGACGAAGTGGGAAAATCTAGCTTAGTGAGACGGTTAAAAACTGGTGAATTCAATGATAATTTTTTCACACCAACCCGTAAATTCGATATTGAATATATACCAGTAGAGAAAAAAGGATTATTGGCAGTTTGGGACATGCCTGGACAAAAATCTTTTCGACCAAAATGGTTAATTGGGCTTCAAGAATCAAATGTTATTATATATATGATTGATATTGCCAATCAAAGAAGATTTGAGGAATCTAGAAGCGAGTTTTGGAATATAATAAATATGGATAAATTAAATGAAATCCCTTTACTGATTTTAGGCAATAAGACTGATTTAATAAAGTTTTCGACGGAAAAATATGAGGATCAACTTCTAAACCTAAAAAAAGAACTTTCAGATTTTTATAAATTCGAAAAAATAAAAAAAAGAAGGTGGGGTTTTCTATTTACTTCCGTAAAAACCAATCTTAATATTGATAATGTAATTCCAGCAATTTTTGAATTACTCTCTTCTTAATTGGTTATTTTAACACTAATTCTAAACTATAAAATGCTCAATAATGGAAAATTACTTAGTTTTCATGCATCAAACATTAAATTTAAATATCTAGCTGTTTAAATTTCTATTATATGAAATAAAATCTTTATATTTCTCTTTATTTGTTAAATTAGGGATAAAATTATGTCTAAACGGCTTAAAAAAGATTTACAAATTATGGTTGACGAGAAATCAGGTCAATTATTTTTTGGTGATAAAAAAAAAGATATGCGCTTGTTGATGTTAAGACCAATTGATTTGATAGAATTCTCGGAGTTCGCTGGTACAAACGCCGATGATATTCTGGTCTGGGTTGGTAAAACACTTGGGAGAGTATACATGGAAAAATTCTTCTATAATAAGGATTGGAGCACAGAATCTATGACTACACGGAAGGAAGTCATTCTTGGAAATCTTGAAGCTTTAGAACTTATGGGATTTGGAGAATTATCAGGATCGTTTAAAAAAAATAAAATTTTGATTACCGTAGGAGATTCATTAGCTTCTGAGGAAAAAGACAATATTATGGCAAAAAACTTATGCTTACTTTACCAAGGACTCTTTAGTGGAATTTTTGAAATTCTAAATATAGATGTTGAAATTGAAGAAATTGCATGTGTTCTGTTAGGAAACGAAAAATGTGTATTCAAATTTGATCTAATTGGAGAAGAACTAGAAGATGGGCTCATTGATGCCGAAGAAACTGTTTCTGGCTTTTTATCCACACTTTAATTCTCAATCTACTTTTACATTATCCAGATAATTTACTATTTTTATGTTGAAAATCATTTAGAATCAAGTGTGAGCTTAAATTTTCATTTAAGGAAGAAACATCCAAATGAAGAATTTGCTTAGCTCAGCATTTCAAATATATCTAAATTGATTTTCTTTCAATTAATACCGGTAGTATGAAATCTCACACTAATTATCCATAACTAAGTTGTTCATATTGTTTTTAAAACTTAATCAATAGCTTTTATTTTATTGGATTAATTATAACAAATATAATTAAAAATTTTTGAATAAATAAGAAATCAAGATTAAACAAAAGTGTGAAAGAAAATGGAGAAAAGAGGAGCTAAGGTAAAAATTGAAGAGTACAAAGGCCCTCTCGGAACGATTAAAGGATTCGAATTGACTACTGGAAAGATTTCCTATGGTGATGAGACGGAATGGGAGCCTATGGGACCACATTCAATGCCACATATTCCGACTCTACGTTCATGGTTCTTTAAACTCATGGAAAGATACAAACCCTTTTACATGCCGATATATATGCACCATTGATTAGTGTATATACGACAAATGTGATATGTGCTGTCTTTGCACATATGGGAAATGTAATCTTTCCAAGGGTAGAACAGGTGCCTGTGGTATTAATATGGAAACACAACAGTCTAGAATCGTAGAAATTGCTTGCTGTATAGGTGCTGCTTGTCATAGTGCTCATGGTGATCATTTATTACATTGGTTAAAAGAGAAATATGGAAATGTTCCAATTAATTTCGGTAATAATATTGCAGTTGAGATGCCTCATACTCGATTAGTTGTTGGCATGAAACCAGAAACACTAGAAGATTTAGAAACAGCAATGGAATGGGTACATTTTACCATTACACATCTACTTGCAGCTGGACATACGGGACAAGAGAGCTCTTATTTAGATTATGAAGCCAAAAGCTTTTTAGCAGGATTAGCAGATTCTGTAGGAATGGAAATTTCTGATGCAGTTCAAATTGCTGCATATGGTTTTCCTATGGGAGATCCTAATGTTCCGATTGTAGAACTTGGCATGGGTACACTTGATACAAATAAAGCAGTCATTTTGATGATTGGTCATAATGTCGCACCTGGTGTCGAATTAGTTGATTTTATAAGAGAGAAAGGAATTGAGGATAAAGTTGATGTAGGTGCAATTTGTTGTACTGCCCATGATTTAACAAGGTATTATGATGGAGCCAAAATTGTAGGATCAATGTCAAGACAACTTCATGTTATTCGATCAGGGATACCAGATGTTGTTATGGTTGATGAACAATGCGTTAATCTAAGAACTTTTGAGCAAGCTCAATTGATTGGTGCTCCTTATATCGCTACTAATGAAAAAATTATGGCAGGGCTTCCTGATAGAACTGCTGATCCTGTCAATGAAATTGTCGATGATTTAGTAACTGGAAAAGAACCAGGTGTCCTTATATTAGATCCTATTAAAGCAGGAGAGGTTGCAGCTGAAACTGCGGTAAAAGTAAAACCAATTAGAAAAGCAAAAAGCGGAATTCCTGATGAACAAGGTTGTATTGACATGGCAATGAATTGTAATGGATGCGGTAATTGTCAGCGAAATTGTCCAAATGATTTACCCTTAGTAGAAGGAGTTAAATTAGTAAAAGATGGAGATTTTTCCTTATTAGCGAGTATATTCGATGATTGTTTAGGATGCGGACGATGTGAAGGAGATTGTATGAAACATGTATCACCCTTAACCTTATTACAATACGCAGCAAGAGAATACATTAGAACTGAAACATACAACTGTCGAGCTGGACGTGGACCAATAATGGATACAGAAATAAGAAATGTAGGTGCTCCAATAGTATTAGGAGAAATTCCAGGTATTGTTGCAATTATTGGGTGTGCGAGTTATGCACATGAAATTCAGGAATTATATAAAATGGCTGAAGAATTTTTAGTAAGAAATTACATTGTAGTTGTATCTGGATGCGGTGCTATGGATATAGGTTTAGTAAAAGATGAAGAGGGAAAGACTTTATATGATAGATTCCCAGGTGATTTTGATAGAGGCGGTTTAGTAAACGTTGGAAGTTGCGTAAGTAATCCTCATATTACAGGAGCTGCGATTAAGGTTGCAAATATTTTTGCCCGAAGGCCATTACGAGGTAATTTTGAAGAGATCGCAGATTATGTTTTAAATCGGGTTGGTGCTGTTGGTGTTGCATGGGGTGCAATGTCCCAGAAAGCCGCAAGCATCGCTAGTATGGCAAATGGCTTAGGTGTTCCCGCAGTATGTGGTCCACACTCTGCAGAATATAGAAGAATGTATATTGGTAGATCTGATGATGAGGATATATGGAAAGTATTTAACGCTAGAGATGGAACTAGTGATCATATAGTTGGCCCTGGTCCTGAACACTTATTAACAACTGCAGAGAGCATTGAACAAGCAATCTGTCTAGTAGCCAAATTATGCTTGAGACCTGCTGATAACTCAAAGGGACGAATGATAAAATTATCTCATTGGATCGATTTAGAACGAAAATATAAGGGAGTTCAATTCCCAAATGACTCAGAAAAATTTATTCGTCTTGAAGCTGATATTCCAATTAATATGAAGGATGAAATACAAACATATCTTAAAGAAAAAGGTTGGGAACCAAAAGAAATAGTAGATCCAACTCTTTTAAAAAGACTATGTCGAACGTAAATTATCTTATTTTTTTATTTTTCTTTTTTTATTATTATTTATAATCTTATTTGTAATGAAGTTGAATTAATTTGGATAAGCAAGATAAAGAAATTTTAAAATTATCAAAATTATGTAAACATTGGGCAGATCACAACGATTCACATAAAGAAAGTTTTTTAAAATGGCGAAATGTAGCTAAGGAAAAAGGTTTAAAATTAGTTGTAGAACATTTGAATAATGCTATTGAAATGATGGATAAATGTAATGAATATTTATTAGCAGCAAATAAAGAATTAGAATGAATACATTTGCGAGAAATAAAGTTTAAAAACATTTTTTATAGGAATAGATTAATCAAAGGGAGCAATTGTTCTTTAAAGTAATTGAGTTTTCCTTCTAGCAATTCTGGGTTTTGGGAGAGCATCCATAGATATACCGGTATTAGTAATTCTGAATACTCAAATAATTTTTCACCTCGAATTGTAAACCCATTAAGAGGTAGTTCTAGTTTGATAGATTTTTCCCTAATTAATCCAACTGAAGTATAAAAGTTTGAAAGTGTTTGAAGTAAAAGAGCAGTATTATTTACTAACATTTCGTCTGTATCCGAACTAGTATAACTACCAAAAATTAATCCATCCATAGATACTAAACTTGATGCTTTTGCTTCTACTTGACTTGTAAACTCTTCAAGGATGTGTTCAATTATTTCAGAAGTATCTGAAACCTTCTTTAACGCAACACTGAACATTTGCATTATTGTTTCTCTTTGGAATACTGTTGTATCACAATAATCTACTGTGAAATCCTCATACTCATCAACTATACTATTAAACTTGTTTTTTATACTCGTGACATTTTGCTGCCATTGAAGTGATTTACGTATGTCTTGATCACTCTTGCTTAAAACAATCAAAACCTCAGGTTTCTCATGTAAATCTATTAATACTTTTAAAACCTCGCGAAAATAATTAGCGGATTCAGGAATTCTGTCTGGATCTTGCGAATCAACAACATACAACATAATATCAGCTTCTGTAAAGAAAAGTTCAGGTCTATTAAAGTAAAGCTTCTCCCGATAAACAATTTGTCCACCTAAATCCCAGCTAATAACGGGATACCCAAAAAAATCTAATTTTTCTCTTTTAACTCCCCTTGTCGGGAGAAGAGATTTTATGATTGAAAATTTATCTTGGACTACAGCTAGAATAGATGTTTTTCCCGCTCCGTCGAGGCCTATCATTAAAACTTTCTTGTGGCGCCGTAGCTGTTCCTGTATATTTTTTTTGATAACTTGAGCAATTTTAACCCATTTTTTTAACATGTTTGGTAGAATCTCCTTAATTTCAGGCAGATTTGACACAGTTAAATTAGCTAAATCATCAATCGTCTTTACACCTTCATTCAATAAATGTTCTGAACTAACTTTATCAACACCTATAAGAGTTTCCGGTTTAAATCTTAAAACCTCATCAAGTTCATTAATTAAAACATTTCTTTTAAAAAAGTCTTTGATCGCTACATTCTTACTACTATTTTCTGACATAGGGCATCAAATTCAATATCAATTTTGTTTTTACAAATATTCTTAATGTTAATAGTAAATTAGCTTTTATTAAATATTATTTTTTTTTGTAAAAATAAACTTTATCTAATTAAAGCAGTATTATTTAATTAGTTATTAATAAAGAAATAAAATAAGATTGAATCAATAAGATCAATTGGCATACATCAAAAACTAAATCCGTTAGATACATTATATATAATGTCAGATAATAGAATTCCAGAAAATCTTGTTATTTGCATTGATACATCAAGATCGATGTTTAGAAAGGATTTTGGTCCTAACCGATTGAAAAGTTGTATTACAGCAGCCAAAACGCTGATAAAGGAAAGATTTAATTTAGAAAATCTAAGTGCTTTTGCGTTGATAAGATATTCTGATAATGCAAAAAAAGTGGTTGACTTTACTACTTCTGTTTTCAGAGACAATCTTAACCAAGCCTTAACATCGTTAAAATGTGGAGGATATTCCGCGATGGGTGATGCCATGGCGTTATCAATTAAATCTTTAATCGCTGAACTACGAAAGATTGGAGCTAAAACACCCCGAATTATTTTGATTTCTGATGGAAATTATATGAATTCTACTGTTGATCCAATAAAAATGGCTCGTGTTGCTCAAGGTTTAAATATCAGAATTGATACTTTAGGAGTTGGGAAAGCAAGACAAGATAATATATTAAAAAAAATAAGCGATATCACAGGCGGTCGATACTTTTATAATAATGATCCTGAATCATTAATTAGATCGGCTCAAGAAATTGCAGATGATAACTATAAAACCTATAGATCTGGAAAAGACAAAATGATTGAAAATCCAGCTTTTCTAAGAAAAATTGCCGCAAATTTATTAAGAGTTCAAGATTTAACAAAAGATCAGGAACAACACGCAAAACAGATAAGAGGAGAAGTTGATTTTAAAAAATGTTCTATTTGCTTTTCTGATCAAAATCCTTACACTAAAGGTTCTTTTTATGTTACTGGGAGATATTGCCCTAATTGTACTACTCCATTTCATATCCATTGTTTAGCTGCTTGGGCAGATTCTCAAAAAGATCATCAAGTCAAAAGATCTGGAACTGCTCGGTGCCCTCATTGTTTTTATCTTTTGAAAATTCCTATAGAAGTAACTCAAATTCAAAAACTACGTGTTCTTACCAAGGGATTGAAAGAAGAACCTGCTCAAAAACCTGAATTAATGCCAGCGAAATACATTCAAAATGTTTCTCTACTTGGAGAGGAAGCTCTTTTTAGCGCTTGCCCGGTCTGTCAATTGATCTTTGAAAAGGGTCAATCGGCTGTTCAATGTGGTAATCTCCAATGCAATGCTCTTTATCACGAGGATTGTTTTAAGAAACTAACAGAAGGGCATTGCAAGAACTGTGATGTACGCTTGCATCTTTATTAAATTCACTCAATAATAAAAAGGGAAATAAAATAAAATGAAAGATAATAATATAAAGCATCAAATTGGAGTTGCGGCTTATTTTCTCTCGCAAAAGAATTATACTTATGATAAATTATGTTGGATGTTAGCAGAAAGACAACTTATAGCAGAGAGAGATGTAAGATATAAAGAAGAACAAAGAAAACGAGAAAGAGCTGCTGAAATTTTCTATCAAGGGCTCTCTTATGAACTTATTACATGGTTAATAGCTGAGTATGATATTTTGATGAAGTTGGGTAAAGTCTAGAATTTTAATTGAATTTCATTAAATGCTAGTTACTGCGTACTTAAACTTACTCCAATTAAATTTTTAAATATTAATTGAACTAACTTATTACAGATATCATTTTATTAAAATAGAAAAATTTCACAACTATGACCGATTCTAACTATTTTTCTTATGGAAATGTAAAATTGGGTAAAGGAAGTTTTGATATACCACCCGTACTTATAGGAACAATTTTTTATCAAAATGAGACAATTGTTGATAGGAAGACTCCTGAAATATTTAATGCACAGAAAGCCATAAAACGCATTAATACTCAAATTTCATTATCGGAAAAATATAAAATTCCTAATTTAATAGAAATTTCCGCTACTACTTCTAATTCAATGGTAAAATATCTAGAATTTTATTTAGATCATTTTACGCCGCCTTTTGTATTAGGCGGGAATTTTGAATCTAGAATAGCCGGAATTGAATATCTCACAGAACGTGGTATAAAACCTGATCAATATATATATAACACCATTTCAAATCTAAAAAATAAAAATGAAGTAGATTTAATTCATAAAAATAAAATTAAGTCTGTTGTAGTTCTAATTCTTGGCTCAGAAAATATGACTTCTACTCAAAGGTATACATATCTTACAGAAAAAAATCAACCCAATAATACTAATATAATTGATGGTTTAAAAGCTTTAAATGTAGAAAATATATGGATAGATGGGGGAGTAATAAATTTAGAGAGTCTAGCTCATATATTAGAGACTCAGCAGTTGATTAGCACATCATTAAAACTTCCTGTTGGGACAGCACCAAACTTGTTTCTATTTCAATATTCTTCTCCAAGATTAAATATTAAATACCACACTAGGTATAGACGAGCTAGTATTATGTTCATTGTAACTTGGTTTTCAAACTTCATTTTTTATGGAGCAATTGAAGATGCTCCAGAATCATTTGCATCAGCTTTTCAATCAATACAATTCAGAGAAATATTAAAAACCAGAAATATCCAACTCTTTAGGCAATTTTAAAAACAAAATATTATAAGATTTTATTATCAAGATATAAAGAAATAAAAAATCATAATAAAAAGCTATTAATACTAAGATTTTAATATTCTAATTAAGTTAACTTAATTTGTATAAAAATTTTAAACAAGACGGTTAATTGCTAATTTAACTTGTTATTAGGACGATATAAATGATTAATAATAGTGATAATGACGAGAAAGAATTGGAAGCTATAAGATTAATAGACCAAGCAGAAACACTTGCTGATCGTGGGAAAGGAAAGGAAGCAATCGAAGTATATGAAAAAGCAGCTTCAATTTACCTTGAACTTGGTAGTTATATTAAGTTAGACGAACTATATATTAGAATTACACAAATAATCTCAAGATTTAAAAATAATATTCAAGCGGTTTATAGATTAAAGTCTATAATTAGAAAGACTGATCAATTAAAACTTAACGAAGTTTCTGCTAAATTATTAATTCAATTAGGAAATATTTCCTTTAAAATGCATGATTGGGAGACTGCAGGGGAATCATGGCAAAAAGCTTCAAATTATTTATATCAAATCGATCCTGAGGAATATAATAATTTAGCTTCAATACTTCTTTTAAAAGCTGGACAAGTATTTGAAAGATCTAAAATTAAAAAAGACGAAGGAAAACGTTTAATACTCAAAGCAGTGATGCAAATACATAAATTTGATGAACTATATGAGTTAGAGGAAAAGAGAGCACTAAATTTATTATCCCAGAAAGATTTTGAATCTTCAGCTAAGAAATTCTACGATATTGCTACATATTTTAAAAGAGCTCTTGAAGATTTAGATAATTTAATAGATGAGGAAGAATCAAAGGAAACATATCTTAATGCTAAAGCACGATTTATTCATTTTGTTGCAGAATATCAAACAGTATCTGCTTTATGTTTGAGAGCCTCTGAAAACCGTGATTATAATAAGCGGATTAAACAACTAGGAAATGAATCTATAGATTTATTTAAAGAATCAATATCTATGCTTAAATCTTATCTATTCCCTATAAAATCAGATTTCGATCATGAAATAATTTTAAGAATAACCTTTGATACGATGTTAGTAGCAATCATTCAAGGAATGTTAGGAATTCATCAATTTAATCCAATTGATTTCTTGTCAGATGATATTACAAGCAATAAAGAATTACTAAAAAAATTAAAAGAATCCCCCTATTACAACATAACTGAAAGAATTGAAAAGTTGGGAATTAGAGAATCATTGGGAGACCTCTATAAGATCCATTTAGGTCATTTTGAAATGATTAAAAACACTCTTATCTCTTACTTTAAATAAATAGGGTTCATTCCAACACTTTTAAACTTCCATCTTTTTCTTATAATTCAGATAATTAGAGAAATTGAATATTTATATGTTAAATTTATCAAATTTATATTCATTTCTTGGTTTTCGAGATAACCTTTTTGGGCCATAAAATAAAAGAATAATTAATATAACAATATCTAATGCAAAAGTATAATACAAAAAACCAAAAACTGTTGCATTCAATGGAAATAATGAATTTGAAATATTATTGGAGGCATGAAAGATCATTACAACAAAAATACTTCCATGAGTATTATTATATAACCACGTAAATAATACAGACAAAAGAATAACACTAAATGTAAAGTTAAAAAAGGATGTATTCGCTTGAGGAGTCCCAGTTATAAAAAATAAAGGAAGATGCCAAAAACTCCAA
>SMTZ1_10003915_pt1 | contig 14975 bp, 17 predicted proteins | sample DeeMarSWOR136_30_FD_25667 | JGI IMG/M metagenome (IMG submission 25667)
AAGATGCCATCAAGATCAAGGGCGTGGACGACATGATGGTCCGGTTCGCGAGCTGCTGTAATCCCCTCCCCGGTGATAAGATCACGGGCTTCATAACCCGGGGAAGAGGGATAACAATCCACACCGCCAACTGCTCCAATGTCCTGAATAATGATCCCCAGAGAAAGGTGAAGGTTGAATGGGATGTAAGGCACAAACAAACTCATCCCGTCCGGATTCGGGTAATCTGCGCTGATCGTCAGGGATTGCTGGCTGATATCAGCTCATCCATCAGTTCCAATGAGGCCAATATCACCAACGCTCAGCTCAGCACGACGCAGAACAAGAGGGCTATTTGCACCTTTGCCGTTGAAATACGGGACTTGAATCACCTCAGGCGGGTAATCGCGTCGCTGGAGAAGATTAAGGGGATGGTTACCGTTGAAAGGCTGAAGATCTGAGGGCCGAGGGATTGTCAAACCGCCTTGGCCAGCTTGCCGGAGCGGATACAACGGGTGCAGACCCTCATCCTCACCCTACTATTGTTCTTCAGCACCTTCACCCTTTGGAGGTTCGGGTACCAAACGCGTCTCGTCTTGTTGTTGGCATGACTCACGTTGTGGCCGAAAGAGGGGCCTTTCCCGCAAATCTCACACACCCGAGACATGATTCACCTCGCTTAAACCACTAACTTACCAGAAATATCACAAGCTTGCAACCCAGATGCACTGGGGTTTCCTCAATTTTATCGAGAACACCGTTGTCGATGAGCGAAATCTGCTGGAGAAATGGGGTACGTGCTGAGGGGTGAGTAGCCCCCAAGCACTGGGCGAAGGGACAATGGTGCGCTCCTTGGAAAAGAGTGGTGGGGGTGTCTAGCTGAAGTGGCTCAAGATCGCCTGAGCCGCCTTCATACCCGACAGGATCTCTCCCTCGAACCCCAAATAGGGGAAATTCTCCCTACTTGCAAGATAGAGACCTTCCAAGGGCGTAGTAGTCGGAAGAATCGCATCTCCTACCCGAAAAGGCAATGTACCGCCATATATGATGTCGCTGTTGGTCCACTGACCGCGGTAACCCTCTGTGGGGGGACGCCCATCCATCACTCGAATTGACCGGTCGAGGAAGGGGGCGACCTCCAAGACGTGATTCAACATCTCCTGGATAATACCTTCGATTCCGGCCGCATCGCCCACCGGGACGAAGGTATTGATGGTCATCGACCTCTTCCCCGGTGGGGCGCCCACGCCCTCGGGTCCCATGCAAGCCATCAACAAGTTCCCATTTTCATATGGGGCCTCCACATCGCGTAACGAAATGAAACAATCCCCTAACCCCACGGGAATCCCCCCGGCATCAATGCCGAGGTTTAGGGAGAATATGAAATACTTGGGCCAAAGACCTTCGCCCCTCTCGGCCCACTTCCGTCCCGAAAAGGCCGTGGGGATGAGCTTCCTCAACTGCCGGAAGGGGATAGTACCAATACAGACTCTGGATGCCATGGGTTGCCCCTTCCCGTTCGTCGTAATCCTGAATCCCTCCTCGGATTTCTCGATGCGAATTTCCTCAATAGATTTCAGGGCGATGATCCGTCCCCCTCCCCTCACCACCTCCCCCTTGACCCTATCCATGAGCCCCTGGGGACCCATCATATCCATCAAGACGTCGTCCTGAACCAATATGCCCATGAGGTGGCGAGCCAAGCCAAAGGGGGAATCCTCCATAAACAGATAGCTCATGCTCTTCATTTGAACATCCATGAATCGAGCGAGGGCCTTATTTTTCCTCAAGGGAGCGAGAAAAGCGGACAACGGTCTATCGGATAAGGCGTGATACTCACGGACAAGCCGCCCTCCAATCCGACCGAGGAACGTTTTCTCATCGCCTGTAGCCATCATGGTACGGCGAACCCAATCTTCCTCACCGAGCCGGGCGTAGAAGGTCTCGATGAGGTCGAAGTCCCTCGGGAACTCACTTCTCATCTGCTCCAGAAGATCGCTCCAATGGGGTGATATATCGACCCTATGGCCGGGAAGAATGATCTGGCACGTAAGGTCACCCCTGTGAGCAAATTCACCACGGGCTATGGGTATGCCTAACCACTGGTAAATGCCCTCCACAACGTGCCTGCTGACGAGAAGCTCGGAGAGGTTCGAAAACCGTCGGAATCGGTATTTTCGGCGGGGAGTACCTGCCTTGGCCTTCTCCTCCACAATGAGTACCGAAAACCCCTTTTTGGCGAGAAGGGCTCCCGCTAAGATCCCACCACTATTGGCACCAAGAATGACAACGTCCCATTTCCTCATCTGGTTACCTCGTCCTCCCATGAGGCATTGCAGTTCCCTCATCAGTAAGGGATTGAGAGCCTCAATCCCCTCGTTGCCCTATTCTAACCCTGCTATCCGGCAAACCTCGCCCCATGTTGACCCGCACTGGGCTCATGAGTTGAGATATCCTCACCCGCCCGCGGCCTTATCAGGTGAACTCCACCCTCCCTCCTTCTTCCCCGGCTTCTGATAACTCCCCGATCAGATAGGCTACCTCCCCCAATTCCCTGAGCCGAATCAAAACCTGCTCTGCCTCCTCGGGTTCGACCACCATGATCATGCCGATTCCGTTGTTGAAGGTCCTCCACATCTCCTCTTCCGGAATGCGCCCCTCCCTCTGCAGCAAGGAAAAGATGGGAGGAACCTCCCAGCTTCCCCTTTGAAGGGAGGCCTTACACCCCCGGGGAAGAATTCGCGGAAGGTTTCCCCACATTCCACCTCCCGTAATGTGGGCGATCCCCCGAAGGCGAAATTCCCGTTTCAAAGGCATCACCGCGCTTGCATAGATTCGCGTTGGCTCCAAGAGCTCTTCGCCAATGGTCCGTCCCAGCTCCTCCACCCAATCGTCTACTCGCAGATTGAGGCGGTTGAAAATGATCTTCCTGGCCAGCGAATATCCGTTACTGTGCAGGCCGCTGGAGGCGATCCCGATCAGTCTATCCCCAGGGCAGATCTCAGACCCGTCGACCACCTCGGCCCTGTTGGCAATTCCCACGGCGAAACCCACTAAATCGTATTCACCCCTCCTATAGAATCCCGGCATTTCCGCGGTCTCCCCCCGATCAAGGAACATCCTGCCTCTGTACACCCCCTCACAATCCCCTCGACAATGGAAACGGCCTTTCCCATTTCCAGTTTCCCCGTTGCGATATAGTCCAGAAAAAAGAGGGGTTGAGCCCCACTGACCAGGATGTCATTGATGCACATGGCCACCAGATCGATTCCCACCGTATCATGCCGGTCGACCATGAAGGTCACCTTCAGCTTCGTCCCGACTCCATCCGTCGAAGCGACGAGTACAGGATCTCGATATTCAATACCATCGAGGGAATAGCACGCGCTGAATCCCCCCAACGCCGCGAGAACCCGGGGCCCGAACGTGGATTCGGCAAGGGACGTTATCCTCTTGATGAACTCCTCTCCCAAATCCACATCCACTCCCGCACCCTTATACCACATGGACCAGAACCTCCTGTAAACCTCCATAAGACATTGTTTAACGTGGCTCAATCTTAGATAATCCCTTGCCCGATGTCAAATCATTTTGTAGGGGGTATCGCCGTGAATTCCCTCAATGCGAGCGGAGATGAAGGTCCCCGTAAGGATGATGGCGGGATCGGCGTGAGCGGGCATTCAAGGGACTGAGGAGGTCCCCGACAGGGGGGCGATTGACTTTGGAGGAAGTTTGTGATTAATTGGTAGACTTGGATTGTGGGTTGTTATATGGATTCAGCGGATTTCCAGTACAGGCTTCCACCCAATCTCATCGCTCAGTATCCATCGAAGGAGAGGGATCGATCCCGGCTCATGGTAGTCCATCGCGATACGGGCTCTCTTGAACACAGAACCTTCCGCGATTTAGTCGAGTATCTCCAAGAAGGCGATGTCCTCGTCATCAACGACACCAGGGTCTTAAAGGCGAGGCTCGTGGGGAGGAAGGAGACCGGGGGAAAGGTAGAGATCCTGATCACCGAAAGGGTGGAGGACCAAACGTGGAGATGCATGGTCAAGAGGGCCAGATCCTTAAGCCGGGGAACCATGGTCTTCTTCGGTGACGGCCTCAGGGGACAGTGCCTGGGGAGGGATGAGACCGGGAGTTGGAGAATCCAATTTCACTGCACGGGGGATCTCTACGAGGTAATCGATCAGTGGGGACAGGTGCCCTTGCCCCCTTACATAAGGAGGGAGGACCCCCTTCCCCTGGATGAGGAGCGGTATCAGACAATCTTCGCCACAAAGCCGGGGTCCATTGCCGCTCCAACGGCTGGCCTACACGTAACGCATTCCCTTTTGGACGGGATGAGAGGGAGGGGGGTATCCGTAGTTCCTATTACCCTCCACGTGAACGTGGGGACCTTCTCCCCCATCAGGACGGAACGGGTAGAAGATCACAAGATGGCACCCGAGTATTTTGAGATAGGTGCCGGGACTGCCGAGGCCATCAATATGGCCAAAAGGAGGGGAGGAAGGATCGTCGCACTTGGCACGACCACTACCAGATCACTGGAGTCCGCAGTCGATTCAAGGGGAGAACTCGCCGCTACCGCCCGATATTCGGACCTCTTTATCTATCCTCCCTATCGCTTCAGGATGGTGGATGCGCTCGTCACCAATTTCCATCTTCCTGGCACCACTCTCTTACTTTTGGTATCGGCCTTCGCCACCTCGGAACTCATCATGAAGGCGTATAGGGAGGCCATCAGACGAAAATACCGTTTCTTCAGTTATGGGGATGGGATGCTCATCCTCTGAATGGAGATGAGAGGGTTGTGCCCCCAAGGCCCGGAGGTCCCATGGGCAAATGAGCTTTCAATTCCGACTGGTGAAAACGGAGAAGGAGGTCGGGGCGAGGCTCGGGAGAATTGTCACCCCCCACGGTGAATTTGAGACCCCCGCGTTCATTCCCGTGGGAAGTCAGGCTACGATAAGATCCATGACCTCGGATGATCTGGTGGAGATCGGGGTTGAGATCATCTCAAATAACAGCTACCATCTCTATCTGAGGCCAGGGCACCGAACCATCGAACAACTGGGCGGACTCCATCGATTCATGAATTGGACCCGTCCCATCCTCACCGACAGCGGGGGATATCAGCTGTTCAGCCTAGGGCAATTGAGGCAGATATCGGTGGATGGGGTGAGGTTCCAATCACACATAGACGGCTCACACCACTTTATCAGCCCTGAAATGGCCATGGAAATCCAGGAGTCCCTGGGCGCAGACATCATCATGAGCCTTGATGAATGCATCCCGTATCCCGTTTCCTACGAGTACGCAGTGCGCTCGACTGCCTTGACCACGGAATGGGCGAGGCGATGCAAGGAAGCCCTCCGGGGAAATGGACAGGCGCTGTTCGGGATCGTTCAGGGGGGTATGTTCGAGGATTTGAGGGAGAAAAGCACGAAGGAGCTCCGTGAAATCGGCTTCGATGGCTATGCCATCGGGGGATTGAGCGTTGGCGAAAGCCGAGAAATGATGTACCGCATGGTCAACCATACAGCTCCCCTCTTGCCCCCGGAGAATCCCCGGTATTTGATGGGGGTGGGGAAACCCGAGGACCTCATCGATGGGGTCATGGCGGGAATCGACCTTTTCGACTGTGTAATCCCCACCCGAAACGCACGGAACGGGATGCTGTTCACCTCTTCCGGAAGGTTGGTGATCAAGAATGCCCGCCACACCACCGACGAGCGCCCCATTGATAAAGGGTGCGAATGCTACACCTGCCGCCACCATTCAAGGGCCTATCTGAGGCATCTTTACATGGCCAGGGAAATCCTGGCTCTGAGGCTTAACACCATTCATAATCTCTACTATTACATACATCTGATCAAACAGCTGAGGGAGGCAATCCGCCGGGACACGCTACGAGATTTCGTCCAAGAATGGAAGAAGAAGGGGGAGGAAAAAGATGACCCGTAATGGGAAGTCCCCGGGTGGGTAGCCCCGCATCAACCGTGTCCGCAAAATATCGATAGGAGGTTACCATGTTCGATCAAATCGCTTACGCAATGGGTGCCCCCGGACAAGGGGGCCAACAGGGGTTTGGGATGTTCCTTCCCCTTATTCTGCTGTTCGGCATATTCTACTTCCTCCTGATTCGACCTCAGCAGAAGAGACAAAAGGAGCACAGGGCATTGCTGGCCAACCTGAGAAAGGGTGATCAGGTGATTACGGCGGGGGGATTATATGGGAGAATTACCGGGTTGACCGATACCGTCGTCACGCTGGAGATAGCCGAAAAGGTGAGGGTCAAGGTGGCCAGAGGCCAAATCTCCACAAAACTCATCCCCCAATCTGCCCAATCTGATCGTCCCAAATAGGGGCTTTCCCCTCAATGGCTCAGGGGAATGGAAAGGAGATCGTCCATGAGAAAGTATGAAACCATCTTCATCGCCCATCCGGATCTGGTCGAGGAGGAGGTGAAAGGCCTCGTCGAAAAGATGAAGGGGATCATCGAAAGCCTGAACGGCCAGTTGATCAAGGTGGAGGAATGGGGTCGGAGAAAGCTGGCCTACAAACTCAAGAAGCTGACCAAGGGTTACTACGTCCTTATCCGCTTTTTGGGAGATGGCCAAATCCTCGCGGAGATCGAGAGAAACCTTCGCCTCTCGGACGGTGTCCTGAAATACCAGTCGGTCAGGTTGGATGAACAGGCCCCGGGGGGAGAGGCACCGGCTCAAGAATCCACGGAAGGCGAAGAGACCGAGGCAGGTGAAGGCGATGAACCCGCAAAAGAGGTGGAGGGTTAGTGCTCGGATACAATCGAGTCATTCTCATCGGAACCTTGACAAGGGACCCAGAAGTCCGCTACAATCCGAAGGGTGAACGAGTAGCGAGGATGACCGTCGCCGTACCGGACGGCCGTGATTCCAAAACGAGCACCGATTACTTCGACGTCCTCATTTTTCTGCGGGACCAAGAGAGCCCAGTGGAAAAAATCCAAAAGGGTCAATGGGTATTGGTCGAGGGGAAAGTGAAACAGAGGAGATGGGAAACGCCGGAGGGCCAAAGCCGAACAAAGGTGGAAATCATGGCCGATTCCGTCGAACGCCTCGGGACATTCCCTCGTGCACGGATAGGTGAACACTGAGGAAGGATGGCCGAATGAGAACCACCACGACCAGGAGGCGAAGGACCTTTATCAAGAGAAAAGTGTGCCGCTTCTGCGCCGATAAGACCCTCGAAATCGATTACAAGAGCCCCAGGGTCTTGAGACATTTCATTACGGAGAGGGGCAAAATCATCCCCCGAAGGATCTCGGGAAACTGTGCGAAACATCAGCGGGAGATTACCACCGCCATAAAGAGGGGCAGAAACGTCGCCATCTTACCCTTTACAACGGTGATGAAATAGCGATGGGCGGGATGAGCCTATCAAGGTAAGTCGCCGTAACCCCGAACAATACGTTATAGAGCTCTCGAGAAAGGAGGCAGAATGGAGATTATCCTCCTCGAGGATGTTCCCTCCCTTGGAAAGGTGGGGGATTTGGTAAGGGTCTCCGATGGGTACGGAAGGAACTATCTGATACCCAAGAAATTGGCCATCAAGGCAACTCCCAACGATAAGAAGAGGTTGGAACACGAAAAGCGCCTTGCCCAGGACAAAGTGGACAAGATCCAGAGGGATGCCGAAAAATTGGCTAAGAGGATCGAGGAGTTCTCCTGTACCGTAAGCAAGCCCGTGGGGGAGAGCGGAAAGCTCTTCGGGTCGGTCACGTCCAAGGACATCGAGCAACACCTCAATGAAAATGGGTTTGAAATCGACCGCAAGAAAATCGAGTTAGAAGAGCCTATCAAAAACCTTGGGGTCTATACGATTCCCATCAGGCTCTCTCCCGAAGTAACAGCCAACCTCAAGCTGTGGGTCGTCAGGGAGTAATATGAACGAAACCGGCGATTCGCTCCACAAGGTCCCTCCCCAAAATACCGAAGCGGAACAATCCGTCCTGGGCGGGATCCTGATAGAGAACGAGGCCCTCAATAGGGTGTTGGAAATCCTGAACTGCGAGGACTTCTATCGGGATGCCCACCGAAAGATCTTCAAGTCCATGATCGCCCTTTCGGAGAAAAATGAGCCGTCGGATCTGGTTACCCTGACCAATGAGCTGAAGTATCAAGACCTCCTGGAGGAAATCGGGGGGGCTTCCTATTTGGCCTCCTTAATCGATTCCGTTCCCACGGCGGCCAACATCGAATACTACGCCAAGATCGTCAAGGAAAAGTCGATCTTGAGGAGGTTGATCCAGGCGGCAACCGAAATCGTCACCCAGGGCTATGAGGACCGGGGTGATGTGGATACGTTCGTGGACGACGCGGAGCGCCTCATCTTTCAGATCTCCGAGCACAGGGTCAGGCCCTCCTTTTACCCCATCAAGGATATCATCAAGGAGAGCTTTAAGACCATAGAAAGGCTCTATGAAAAGAAGGAGCTCATCACCGGAATCCCCTCGGGGTTTAAGGACCTGGACAGAAAAACGGCGGGGTTTCAAGCTGCGGATTTGATCATCGTGGCCGGACGGCCCGGCATGGGAAAAACGGCCTTTTGCCTCAACGTGGCCCAATATGCCGCTATTGAGGTGAAAATCCCGGTGGCGATCTTTTCCCTGGAGATGTCCAAGGAACAGTTGGCCCTTCGGATGCTGTGTTCGGAAGCGGAGGTTGATGGACAGAAGTTGCGCAGCGGATTTTTGGGCGAGAGCGATTGGCCCAAGCTCACCCTGGCGGCGGGCAACCTCTCCGAGGCCCCTCTCTTTATCGATGATACCCCCGCCATTACCAACCTGGAGATCAGGGCCAAGGCCAGGCGGTTGAAGGCGGAATATGGTTTGGGCCTGGTCATCGTCGATTATCTTCAGTTGATGAAGGGGAGAAGGGCAGAGCGCCGCGAGCAGGAGATCTCCGAAATCTCCAGATCTCTGAAGGCCTTAGCAAAAGAGCTCTCCATCCCCGTGATTGCCATCTCCCAGCTGAGTCGCAAGACGGAAGATCGGCCCAATAGAAGACCTCAGTTGGCCGACTTGAGGGAGTCCGGGGCCATTGAACAGGACGCCGATGTGATCATCTTCATCTATCGGGAGGAATTCTACAGGCAGGACACACCCAATAAGGGAATCGCCGAGATCATCATCGGGAAACAGAGAAACGGCCCTACGGGAAAGGTAGATTTGGCCTTCATCGATAAGTTCACCGCCTTCAAGCCCCTCTATCGGGGCGAGGAATACCCCGAGTGAATGGGGTCAGCCCACGTCCTCAATCCCTTGGTTCGCTGATATTGCCTTAGGAAGGATACGTCGAGGACATGAACCTTCCCAACGCCTTGACCCTTATGCGGATACTCCTCATTCCGCTGTTCGTCATCCTTCTGATCTCGAAATCCTTTGACAAGGCCCTCTACATCTTCATTATCGCGGGAATAACCGATGCCCTTGATGGGTTCATCGCCAGGATTTGGCATCAGCGGACGGAGCTGGGTTATTACCTGGACCCCATCGCCGACAAACTCCTCCTGGCCTCGGCCTTTGTCACCCTATCCATTCTCCGCATCATCCCGAGTTGGCTGACGGTAATCGCCATGAGTCGAGATGTCATCATCGCCCTTGGCTTCTGGGTCCTCACGATGACGGATCATAAGCCCACGGTGGACCCCAGATATACCAGCAAGATCACCACCGTTCTCCAGATCCTCACCGTCATCTGGGCGCTGTTTTCCGTTCTCCACTGGAGGTTTGAGTCCCTGTTTCCCCTTCTCATCAAATTGACCGCGTTCTTCACCATCCTTTCCGGAGTTCACTACATCTATATCGGAAACAGACTCCTCGCCGAGAAATAGGGAGAGAACCATGTCCCATATCGTACGGGTTACCGGCAATGAGATGCTTCACGTTCCTGGCAGGGGCAATACGTTGCATTTGGCGTCACAGGAGAGTTACAATTTGTTTATACATCCAAGGTGGTTTCCATGGGAGGAAACGAAATGCCAATGAAAACGGGAACCCAGTACATCGAGAGTTTGAGGAAGCTGGAGCCGAAGGTATACTGCTTTGGGGAAAAGGTGGCGAGCGTCGTCGATTACCCCCTCTTTAGGCCCCACATTCACGCCGCGGCCATGACCTATGAATTGGCCCACAAGCCCGAGTTCCAGGAGATCATGACCGCCACCTCGCATCTCACCGGGGAGCGGATCAACCGATTCACCCATATCCATCAGAGCACCGAGGACCTGGTGAAAAAGGTGAGGATGATGAGGCTCTTGGGCCAACGAACGGGGACCTGCTTCCAGCGGTGTGTGGGACTGGACGCCCTCAACGGCATCTACGTCACCTCATATGACATCGACCAGAAATACGGCTCCACATACCACGGACATTTCAAGGACTTTCTTCGATACGTTCAGCAGAACGACCTCATGAGTGCCGGGGCCATGTCCGATCCAAAGGGAGATAGGAGCCTTCGCCCCCATGAGCAGGAAGACCCGGACGTCTACCTGCGCGTGGTGGAGAGGCAATCCGATGGAGTCATCGTGAGGGGAGCCAAGGCCCATATCACGGGATCCATCAATTCCCACGAAATCATTTGCATGCCCACCCGGGCCATGGGCCCCGAGGATAAGGATTACGCCGTCTCCTTTTCCGTTCCCGTGGATACCGAAGGCGTCACCCTCATCTTCGGAAGGCAAACCAACGACACCAGGAGATTGGAGAGCGAGCTCGACGCGGGAAATCCCAAATACGGCATTGTGGGAGGTGAGGCCCTCATCATCTTCGATGATGTCTTCGTGCCCTGGGAACGGGTATTCATGTGCGGGGAACACGAGTTCGCCCTGGAGTTGGTGGAAACCTTTGCCGGATATCATCGATCCAACTACGGGGGATGCAAGGTCGGTTTAGCCGATGTGGTCATCGGGGCTTCCGCGTGGATCGCCGAATCCAACGGGATCGAAAGGGCTTCCAATATCCGGAACACCCTGACGGAGATGGTAAACATGGCCGAAACCTGTTGGTCTTGCGCCCTGGCGTGTTCTTACGAGGGCTATCAAACCCCTTCGGGCGCGTATACCATCAATCCCCTCCTGGCCAATGTGGAAAAGCTCAACATCACCCGGTTCACCTACGAATGGATGAGGTTGGCCCAGGATATAGCGGGCGGCATCATCATTACCCTTCCCTCGGAGAAGGATTACCAACACCCCGAGATCGGTAAATACATCGATAAGTACATCAAGGGGAAGAAGGGATTCTCGACCAAGGACAGGATCAGGATGTATCGCCTCATCGAGAACATGGCCGTGGGAGCGGGCCTTCCCGAGGCCATGCAGGGCGCGGGTTCTCCAACCGCCATGAAAATTATGATCGGAAGGGAGGCAAACATCGAACGGAAAAAGGAGCTGGCCAAAGTCATCGCCGGAATCGAGGAAGATCCCCATTTCCAGGACATCGCTCAAATGAGGGAGGAGGAGTATTTCGCCCGCCTTCCCAAGGAGAGGGTAAGGCCAAGGGGAAAAAGGGAGGGCCCGGCATGAGATAGAGGCCATGGTTGGCCGTCTGGTTTAAAGGGGGTGATAATCATGGGGGGAGACAAATACTTTCATTCCGAAATCGAGACCATGGACCGCTCGGACCTGGAGAAACTCCAGCTGGCGCGGCTGCAGTGGCAGCTTAACCGGTGCTATGAGGGATCTCCATTTTACCGAGAGCGGTTCAAGAAAGCGGGTATCAAGCCCGAGGACATCCGTTCCCTGGATGATGTGGTCCACATTCCTCCTGTTACCAAACAGGAGCTGAGGGAGGACCAGGCGGCCCACCCCCCATTCGGCCGGTATACTGTTGCCCCGCGCGAGGATTGGGCCGAGCTCCACCCATCGACGGGGACCACGGGAGTTCCCGTCAACACCATATGGTCTCAACGAGACGTCCAGAACATCGCCTCCTGGACCGCCCGGACCATGTGGAGCTTCGGCGTTCGGCCCAGCGATATCGTCCAAAATGCATTCAGCTATGGGCTATGGATAGCGGGTATGTCCACCCACTATGCGAGTCAGGAAATCAAGTGCTTCGTGGTGCCCATCGGGGCGACCATGACCGAACGTCAGGTGGATTACCTCCTCAATCCCGGATCCACGGTTTTGCTCTGCACCCCATCCTACGCCCTACATATCGCGGAAAGGCTGGCCGCAAGGGGGATATCCCCGGAGGACATTCCGTTGCGTCGGGGATGTTTCGGAGGGGAGGGTGGAACGGAAGTTCCCGCTACGCGAAAGAAGATCGAAAAGGGCTTGGAGATCGACGCCTTCGACTACTACGGGTTGACCGAGATTGGGCCCACCATCTCCTCGGAGTGCGAGGAGAAGGCGGGCCTCCATTGGGCGGAGGATCACATCCTCATCGAGGTCATCAATTCCGATACAAAGGAGCGGTGCCGGCCCGGGGAAGTGGGAGTCTTGGTGATGACCCACCTTACGAAAGAGGCCATACCCATGATCCGCTATTGGACCAATGACCTGGCCAGCCTCACCACGGAAAAATGTGCCTGTGGGAGGACCCATGCTCGATCGGTCGGGGGAATCCTGGGCAGGGCTGACGACATGATCATTTATAAGGGTGCCAAATTTTACCCCATTCAGGTGGAAAAGGTGGTCAGGAGCTTTGGAGAGTTGAGCGATGAGTTTCGCATTGAGCTGACCACGGACGAGAGGCGGACAATGGACGTCTGCACCGTCGTCGTGGAACAAACTGCCGGAAAAGGGGATGTGGAAATGCTGACATCCCGCCTAAAAAGGGAACTGAAGGAGGAGCTTTTGGTTACCCCCGAGGTCACCATCAAACCCGCCGGTTCCCTAGAGCGGACCACCTTCAAGGCCAAGCGGATCGTTGATAACCGGAAGAAGTAACCCATGCGCATCGCCGTGAAGTACTGCGGCAACTGTAACCCCGAGATCGACTCCCCCCGAATCATTGCCCGGTGGATGGAAACCACGAGCAATGATGAAATCACCTTTCACCCCGAGGGGAAGGCGCCGGCCGATCTCTTGGTCATCATATGTGGGTGTAGAAAGGGCTGTGTCGATCGACCCGAAGTTCGGACAATGGGAAAACAGGTCATCTTGATCAAGGGGAGGTGGATGGATGGCCTCTCCTGTCCGGAGAATGAATTGGGGCATCAATTGCTCCAACGAGTCGAATCCATAAAGGGAGTTTGGGGAGACGTAAAGAGGAGGTCCAGCAATGGCCAAAAGGGCAAAGAAGTTGGCGAGAGGTGTCGCCGTGGTCGGGGCGGGAATGTCTCATTTCGGGGCATTCAGGGAAAAGGACTCCAGAGACCTGTTCGTGGAGGCTTTTCAGGCGACATTGGAAACGGTCCCAAGGGGAATTGACCCAAAGGATATCGAGGCCATCTACGTGGGAAACCTCTCCGGCGACTGCTTCGAGGGACAGGCCCATATAGCCCCCCTCATGGCTGAATGGGTGGGATTGAACCCCAGGCCCGCCACGCGAACCGAGGATGCCTGCGCCAGCAGCGGGGTCGCCCTCCGAGAGGGAATCATCGCCATAGCCTCTGGGCTCTACGACGTGGTGCTGGTCAGCGGGGTTGAGGTGATGAATAAGTTGACCACGGCGATGGTCACCGACACCCTGGCGGCGGCGGCTGATGCCATCTATGAAGTCCCCGTGGGCGCAACCTTCCCAAGCCTCTATGCCCAAATCGCCACTGCCCATATGGCGAAATACGGCACGACCGAAGAACAGCTCATGAAGATCGGCATCAAAAATCACGCCAATGGCGCCTTGAACCATAAGGCCCACTTCAACATCTCCATCCGGGATATCATGAGCTCCCGCGTTGCCAAGGCCAAGGAGAGGGGACAGCCCATCCCCTCCTGGACCGATGAGATGGAGTTCCTCAAGGATCCCATCGCGAATCCCATAGTGGCCTGGCCCATGAAGCTCTTCGACTGCTCGCCCATCACCGATGGGGCGGCCTGTGCGATATTGGTCGCCGAGGAGATCGCCAAGAATTTCACCGACACGCCCATCCATATAATCGGCACGGGCCAAGCGAGCGATGCCCAAGCTCTCCACGGGCGAGAGGACATGACCTCCCTGAAGGCCGCAAAGCTCGCGGCAGAGCAGGCCTATGAGATGGCCGGGGTTACTCCCGGGGATATTCAACTCGCCGAGGTCCACGACTGCTTCACCATCGCCGAGGTGCTTGCCACTGAGGATCTGGGATTCTTCAAGCCCGGCGACGGGCCGAGGGCGGCCGAGGAGGGAAGAACGGCCCGGGATGGCGAGAAACCGGTCAATACATCGGGAGGCCTCAAGGCAAAGGGACACCCGGTGGGCGCAACGGGAGTGGGCCAAGTGGTGGAGGTGTGGGAACAGATGAGCGGACACGCGGGCCCGAGACAGATCCCAGGGGTAAATCTCGCCTTGACCCACAATGTGGGAGCATCCGGCAGCACCGTCACCGTCCACATCTTCGAAAGGAGGTAGACAGTCCCCATGGAAGGGAAAGAATTCACCGCGACTTCCTTCTACCGGTTTCTGGATGATAAGAAATTGATGGGCTCACAATGCAAGAAGTGCGAGGCCCTCTTCTTGCCCCCACGGCCCTTCTGCGGCCAGTGTTTAGGGGATGAAATGGCGTGGTTTCAATTCTCGGGCCGGGGAAGACTCGTCTCCTACAGCGTGGTACGGGTGGGAACGACCTCCTATGAGGAGAAGGGATACAGCCGCGATAACCCCTACTGCTGGGGCGTGGTCGAGCTGGATGAGGGGCCTCGAATCAGCGCCCTCCTCCTCGATGCCGATGTCGCCCGCCCGGATGCCATCACGATCGGCCAACCGCTGGAGGTGGTCTTCCCGGACAAGGGGGAAGCGGAGGGAGAAAGGAGCCCCGTCACCTTCCGATTGAGATGAACTACTCATCAAGGGAGCGTATCAGCCTCCC
>SMTZ1_10003920_pt1 | contig 14971 bp, 16 predicted proteins | sample DeeMarSWOR136_30_FD_25667 | JGI IMG/M metagenome (IMG submission 25667)
AACTGGGGTTGAAGCTATAGGTAAAATACCAGGACCCGAGTTTAATTTAAGAGATATAAATATTTTTTATGATCTTATAAAATCTGGCTCTAAAGTTTTTGCATCTGTAAATATAAGATGGTCTGATGCCCATTCTTCTTTAATTTATCAGATTATAGAACCTAAATTAGCAGCAGAAGAAATGAACATACTAAATAAAATAAAAACAACTCTTATAGAAAAACTAGATATTGACTTTACAACATTAAGAAAAGAAGAAGCTAGAAATTATTTAGTTAAAAGATTCGAAGAGATGATGACACCAATAATGCCTGATATGCTTGAAGATAAGAAAAAGGATTTTTTGTATTATATTGAGAGAGATTTTATAGGTTTAGGTAAAATAGAGCCTTTAATGAAGGATCCAAATTTAGAAGACATATCTTGTGATGGTGTGGGTATTCCTTTATATATATATCATAGAGACCCTTTAATAGGAAGTGTTAAAACAAACATATTTTTTGAAACACCTGAAGAACTTGATGTTTTTGTAAATAAACTTGCACAAAGATGTGGAAAAAGCATTTCAGTTGCACAACCACTTGTTGGAGGAACTTTACCAGATGGTTCTAGAATACAAGCAACTTTAGGAACTGATATAGCTAGAAAAGGAAGTAACTTTACTATTAGAAAATTTACTGAAAGGCCATTAACGCCTATAAATTTGTTAGAACTTAAAACACTTGATTCTAAAATTGCTGCATATTTATGGTTATGTGTGGAATATGGGAGAAGTATTCTTGTTACTGGAGGAGTTGCTACTGGAAAAACAACTCTTTTAAACGGTATGTCTTTATTTATTAAACCAGAACTAAAAATTGTTTCAATAGAAGATACAGCTGAACTAGTTCTCCCACATCCCCACTGGGTTCCTAGTGTTGCTAGATTACCAATGGTAGAAATGGGGAGGAAAAAAATAGGAGAAGTAGATCTTTTTGATTTATTAAAAGAATCATTAAGACAAAGACCAGATTACTTAATAGTAGGAGAGGTTAGAGGAAGAGAAGCTTATGTTTTATTTCAGCAAATAGCTACTGGTCATAGTTCTTTATCAACCATACATGCAGATTCTATGGAAAGATTAATAGACAGATTAACAACCCCACCAATTAACCTTCCAGCAAATCTTATAGAATCTTTAGATATAATTATTTTTCTTGTTAGAATAAAGTATGGACCAACATATGTAAGAAGAATAAGAAGTATTTTTGAAATACTTGGTTTTGATAGAAAAAAGAACTTTCCTATTGTAAATGAGATATTCAGATGGAATCCAAATAATGACAGCTATGAGACTATTAATCCTTCTATTGTTTTAAAAAGGATTTCTCAGCAACATGGAATCAAAGAAGAATATTTACAACAAGAATTATCTCGTAGAATAAAGATTTTAGAATGGATGGTTGAAAAAAACATAGAAGATTATAGAGACGTAGCAAAAATTGCAAAACTTTATTATGCAAGACCTGATGAATTGCTAGAAGCTATACCATAGATGATTTCATGAATATTTGGAAAACCCTTAGAAACTTATCATTTAAATTCTTCAAACATAGCTTAGACCATCTTGCTCCTTTATTTGAAAGTATAAAACCTGACTTATTAAAAGCAGATATAGGTTTAACTTTAGTGGAGTATGTTTATGTGATGTTTTTTTCAATTTTGTTGTTTTTTATCATAGAATTTCCTTTGGTTACAATCATAACAAGCATGATTTTACAAGATATTATAGTTGCAGTTTTATTTTCATTTACCTTAAATATTGTAATTATTTTGATTGTTTTCTTTATTTTTTATACATATCCTAGCATGACAGCAGGAAAAAGGAAAAGAGATATAGAATCTGCCTTACCGTTTGCAACAACTTATATGGCAACAATAGCAAACTCGGGAGCACCTCCTGTAACAATGTTTAAAGTTATTTCACAGTTTGAAGAATATGGAGAGGTTTCTAAAGAAGCTGGAAAGATTTATAGAGATGTAGAAGTATTTGGCATGGATTTAGTAGGTGCTGTAAGAAAAACTGCTAATAGAACACCATCAGAAGAATTAAAAGAACTGTTATGGGGACTAGATACAGTTTTAACAAGTGGTGGTAACACTGGTGATTTTTTACATGAAAAATCTAGGCTCTTTATATCAGAATACGGAAGAAAATTGCAAAGATATTCTAGAACTTTATCTCTTTTAATAGAAATTTATTTAACTTTAGTTTTAGTAGGCTCTGTATTTTTTGTAATTATAACAGCCTTAATGTCAATATTAGGTGGAGGAGGAATGGGTAGTTATTTGTCTTTCATACAGTTTTTAGTAATTTTTATAGTTTTACCATTCGTATCTGTTGGTTTTATATTTTTAATAAAATCTATAGCTCCAGCAGCGTGATAAAATGAAGAAACAAGAAAAAAAGAAATTTAATGTAAAGTTTGTACCAGTAATATTAGCAGCAGTATTAATTGTTATAAGCTTCTTTTTTTATGAAAATGTTGGAATAATGGGAAATCTTATTCTTTTAGCAATTATAGTAGGAGTAATTCCTTATGCATTTATCTCATACTTTGAATACAAGAAAATAAAAACAATGGAAGAACAATTACCATTATTTTTATTAGATCTTTCTGAAGCACAAAAAATAGGAATGACATTAACAGAAGCATTAAAACAAGTATCAAAAACTGATTATGGAAAATTAACAGAAGAAATTAAGAGAATTAATTATCAACTATCTTGGGGTGTAAATACGCAAGAGGCTATGAACAATTTTGCTCTTAGACTAAAAAAATCAAAATTAATAGGAAGGGTTGTTAGAATTATAAATGAGGCTTATAGTTCTGGAGGTGATATTGCTAGAACAATGGAAGCTACAGCTTCAGACATAACTGCGATAAAAGAAGCTGAAAAAGAGAGAAGGGCTGTTACATATCAACACATGTTAATAATGTATGCTATTTATTACATATTTATTGGAATAGTTATTGGACTTTCTCAAACTTTAATACCCTTAATGGAATTAGATGTTCAATCTGGAATAGCAGGAAGCATAATGGTTTTTACTGATCCATGTGAAATTTGTTTAACTAATCCTGGTATTTATTGTATAAATTGTTCAGTTTTTTCAGTTGTTTGTCAGATGTTTGGAATTGAGACGAGTTGTTATTATTATGCTTTATTTCTTTTAATGGCAATAGTTCAGGGTATATTCTCTGGATTAGTAGCAGGACAAATTGGAGAAGGTTCTGTAACTGCTGGACTAAAGCATAGTTCAATAATGACGATATCTGGCTTTAGTATACTCTTATTCTTACTAAAAACTGGAGTGATCTAATGTATGGACAAACAAGAATAGAATTTATTTTTGGTATTGTAATATTTTCAATAATAATTTTCTATATTGTAAGCCAAATAAATACTGTATTTTCTAGTAACATTTCAGATTATGAGATTAATAACTTAAAAGCAGAAGCTAACAGTGTAATCAAAGTTTTAACTAGTTATAAGGGATATCCTGAAAATTGGGTTAATTTTTTAGTTCTAGGTTGGGAAAGAAGAAAAGAAATTGAAATTAGTCTAAGCTCAGAAGAATTAAGAGATCAACAGGTTAGAATTAATGTTACTTATGATTCTGATATGAATTCAGACTTTAGTGATTTAAGATTTACTGATTCTGATAAAGTAACAAACATTCCTTATTGGATTGAAAATAAAGTAGATGGTTCTTATGCTGATGTTTGGATAAAAATCCCTAAAATTCCTGAATCTGGAAAAAAATCAATTTATATGTATTATAGTAATTCTTTAGCCAATAGTGAAAGTAATGGAAATAAGGTGTTTATTCAATTTTTAGATTTAAGTGGAAGCTCTTTACCTTCTAATTGGGTAAAAGAAGATATTATAACAGATGGAACTGCTACTGTTTTTAATGGGATTTTAAGAATAACTAATACAAATGGGGCAAATGTTGTAGGTGATGAATATGAAGCTACTCATGTTTATAAAAACTCAACAATTTCAGGTGATATTGTAGCTATTACAAAAGTAATTAATCAAAAAGTAACTCAGGAATGGGCCAAAGCAGGGATTACAGTTCAAAATTTTGTAATAGCCAAGAATTACAATGGAATGGCATATATAACAGTAATGCCTTTTCATTATGGTCTTTTTTGGCAGTCTAGCTCTTCTTATATTGCTCCTAATTCATACGATTATAGTGGTTATGCAGCAACAAATTATCCTGTATACTTAAAACTTATTAGAAATGAAACATATGTAAGTGGTTGGTACAGTAGTAATGGAAGGGATTGGACTCAGCAAGGCTCTTATGAAATTCCTATAGCAATTGAAGATTTTCAGTATGTTACATTATTTGTAACACCAAGAATTATCACTGACACAGGAGAAGCAAATTTTAGCATGTTTTATGTTTATCAACACGCATTTCCTGAACCTAAAGGAATAATTAAAGATGAGGAAATTAAAACCAACTATAGTTGGCATCCTATTAGAACAGTTGGCTTAGCTTATAAACCAAATGTTTTATCTTTAGAAAAAATAACTGCTTTAAATGAAAATTGTGATCTTTTTTTTAATTTTGAAATAACTGATTATAGATTGAAAATTTACAATTCAACTCATCGGCTTTTATTTTGTGGAACAGACACTTTAAAACCTTCAAAAGTGGTTGTTAATAAGAATGTCTTAATTGAAAATGATTTAGGAAATGTGACACTAGAGTTGTGGTAATATGAAAGGTTTTATTTATTTGTTAGAAATATCAGTTGCTTTAATATTAATGCTAGTAGTCTTAGGAACCATTTCTACTTATAAAACAAAGGAAAGTTGGGAAAGGGCTGACTTAGTAACTATAGGAAATAATATTGGAAAAACCTTAAAAAGTGAAGATATTATAGAGATTTTAAATGGAAATTTTAGCAAAATTGAGGATTTGGTTCCACCAAATGTTGATTTTGGGTTAAAAGTTTCTTATGCTTCTAAAAATAATATAACTGTTGGTTGTGTTGAATATTGTAATTATATTAATAATTTATTAACAGATTCTTATGTTAATGGTCATTGGATTAATTTTTCTGTCGAATATTTTGATATAAATACTCTTAATTATATTCCTTCAAATTTTGATGCTGTTGTTTTTGTTAATTATACAGAATACTCATCAAGAAAATCAAATATTACAGACTATTTGAGCAAAGGTGGTGTTGTAATAGGAATAAACGCAACTTTTAATACTGGTGATGCAGATTTTAATGACATTTTTGGATTAAGTGCTGTTGGTGGCGGTGGTGGTGCTTTTCACTTTACACCTTATAATCCATCTCAAGAAGAAATTGAAAAATATTTCTTAGGTTTAGGTTTTGATATAAATACAGATAATACAATAGGTAGTAAAAAATGGGGATATTGGTATATCTGGGAAGATTCTAGAAGAGTAAATATTACATCATCTAACACAGTTGACATTGAAAATAAGACAATTGATGAAGGAATTATACAAAATATACCTGAAGGTGAATCTTTTAGTTTAAAAAATATTGGCAGTAACACATTTTATATGTTTAAAGTCAAAAAGGTTTTTTGGGATAAATTTGTAATAATACAAGCTGTAAATACTTCTTTTATTTTTGAAGATTTTTCTGAAATAAATGATGTCACAGGAAATTTTAATATCATAGAAGCTGCTAATGAAGCAGAAATGACTTCCAATAATACTGCAATCTGGATATCAGACTTTCCTGAAAGCAATGAATATAGAACTTTAGTAAAGGCTGCCATTGCTTCAAGAGTAAAGAACTGGATTTTAAAAGATATTGATTATAGTAAAGAATACGTTGCTGTTTCCTCATTCTTTCCTTTATGCTGCGATATGCCTGAAACAGCTGAATTAACATTCTATTTGTGGTATAAAATATGAAATTTTGCTTTATTTGCGGTAAAAAAACTGAAAATCTGATAAATGGATACTGTGAAGAATGTTACAATAAAAAGTTTCAATTAATTAAAGTTCCTGAAGAAATTAATGTTACAATATGTAACAAATGTAACAAAATAAAAGAGAAAAACATATGGAAAGATATAGAAATTGACGAATTTTTAAGAAATAAAATAAAAGTTCTTGGAAAAGATGTTAAATTAAAAATCGAAGAAAACGATGTTTTAAAGGTTTATGCTAAAGGTTTTTTAGAAGGTTCTGAAAATCTTAAACAAGAAGTTCATGAGGTAAAATTAAAAATAAAAAAAGAAGTTTGTCTTGAATGCTCTAGAAAATATAGTGATTATTATGAAGCTTTAATACAAATAAGAGGAAGTTTAACAAATGACGATATTAATTCAATAGACGACATTATTTTAATAAGAAAAGGATTTTATAGAATAAAAGAAGTTAAAGATGGTTATGATTTCTTTATAAGCAATAAGTTTTTAGCTGAAAAAATTACAGAGTTCTTAAAAAAGAAATATAAAGCTGAAATAAAAAAGAGTTATAAACTTGTTACAAGCAAACAAGGCAAAAATATTTATAGAAACATTATATTAGTAAGAATACTAAGTGATTAAATGGCTAGAAAGAGAGGAGAAGAGATTATAAGAGTAAGAGTACCAAGAAATGATGAAACAATAGGTATTGTAACAGCTATGCTTGGAGGAGGAAGATTAGAAGCTAAGTGTGAAGATGGATTCACAAGAATTTGCAGAATTCCTGGAAGAATAAAGAGGAAACTGTGGATTAGACCTGGATATTTGATTCTAGTTAAGCCCTGGAGCATTCAGAAAGAAGAAAGAGCAGATGTTATTTGGCTATATAGCAAAGCTCAGGCGTTTTGGCTTAAAAGAAAAGGATACATAAAAAATATTTCTCCAGAACCCTAAAATTCTTTGGTTTTGCGTAATGTATACCAAAAGAAAAAAACTGGTTGAAGAAATTAAAAATTTTTTAATATCAGAATATTGTGTTTTGATAATTAAGTTAAATTTTTATATTAATTAAGTTATAATAAACATAAGTAATCTTAAGGTTTAGAAAATGCCCAAGATGGTTTATGAGTATCCAGACGAAGAAAGACTAGAAGTTTTGGTTCTTGCTAATTCTCCATGCACTCCTAGCGAGCTTTTGAGAATCGAAAAAATACCTGTTAAGCCAAATACCTTAGAGACCTTAAGGAAAAAGCTGGATTGGCTTTGTAACCAAGGAAAACTAAAAAAGAAGAGAGTTGCTCAGGGAAATGTTTATTGGCACATGAGCATTGAGAGATATAAGAAGAAAACTTTGATGAAAGCCACTGAAGAACTGGTTAGAACTGATGGAAGGTTCGACGAATCATAAATTTGCTTGTTGTAAAAAGCCATAAACCTTAGAGTGCTTTGATCCTCTTATTACCATTTTTATTGCTTCTCTAGCAATGTTCATTTGTTCAAAATTTCCAATTATGCACACTGTTTTTCCGTATACAGAAACTGAACAACCACTGAAATTTTCTATTAATTTTCTTGTTTTTCCCTTGGTTCCTATTAATCTAGCTTTTATGACTTTCATTTTTTTGTCAGTAAATTCAGTTAATTCTATTATTTCCAGGGTTTCTTCTTCATTTAACAATCTAAAGGCTTTTTCAGGAGAAAAACCTCTTGCAATTGCTTTTACAATGTTTTTTGCTTGAAACAATTCTACTCCTTCACCCTCTATTATAACAGAATTTTCTTCAAAAGATATTTTAATTTTTATAGAATTTTCTAGTTTTTTTACTGTTTTTTGATCTTTTATAATTTTTATTCTTTCTTTGGGAACAAGCACAACTTCTATGATAAAATCACCTAATTATTTTAAATTTTCTCGCATTTTAGTTGAATAACCTCATTATTGTCAAGGTCAATGATAACTGGAGGCATTATTTTATATTTGAGGTTTTCCCTTTGAAATATTGCAGGTATTGAACATGAAACTTTAGAGATACTACAATAAAAATAATTAGTTTTTCTACCGCTTTCAAAAATTTTTCTACATTCAAAAACAATGCTGTTTATACTATAATTTCCACACCAAGCAGACCAATTGTATGATAATTCATGAGTTTTTATACTAATAGTAGCAAAGGATAATTTTTTTGATTTCGTAGCTTGATTTATTAAAATTTCTTTTAATTTATCTTCAAAAGGACAAGTGAAATTTATTTTAATTTCCTCTTCAAGTGGTTCTGATTCTTCTAATGGTAAATCATTGATTTCTGTAGCTTGCCATGTGCATCCAGCTATCAAAACTATTGCTAAAACCAGGACAGGTATTAGAAGTTTCATGAACACCCACAAAGTTTTTTACACTCATCATCAGTTTTTATTCCATAATAACAAAGACAAAGTGTTGCTAGATTATCTCCACTCGTTGCTTCTACACCACAATCATTATCAGGATTCCAAGGATTACTAATTCCTCCTATTTCCAATTTTCCATTTTTGTTTGCATCATAATTTTCTATCAAAATAGAATTGGTTGAAACATTGCAATCTTCATTAACCAAAATTGAGCAGTATTTATTTTTAGCTGCTTTAGGCGATATAGGCTTTAAATCAATACGTCTTGGAGTACTCAGTTCTATATAACTAATTATTAAGACAGATATTATTATTCCTAAAATCAAACCATAAATAAATTCATCTTTCATTTTACCACTATCAATGGGGAACTGACCAACCTAAAATATACAGGTAATATAAAATTGCAAAAACAATAAATGCTATTATTAGACCTTTAATAAATTCCTTCCAATTAAAAGTCTTCTTCATATCTAAATCTATAGAAAAATTAGGATTTAAGAGTTATTCTTTAATTAAAGTTTATTTAATACTAAAAGTCTTTCATCACCCAAACGATCTATTGAGTATGCTACTTGTGCTTCATCTATTTCTAATCTTATGTTCGGTCCTTTATGTCTTTTTTGTAAATATTCTGATAATTTCTTTGTATTTGTATAAATCTCATTTCTTCTACTGTTATTGGTTTTTTCCTTTATAGCCATAAAAACTAAATCATTTATAGTATCCTGTGGTAATCTTACTTTAGTATCCCCAACTACAATACTCATTTTATCACCTATCAATAATTAAATAAAAATCTTTTTATGTTTTATCTAACCTCCACACTCCTTAGCCTAAATATCTTCTAAAATATCAGGATTTAAATTTCTGACTCGTTAATATTTTAATGGTGCTTTAGTGGTTATCTATGATAATCCTTTAGGAGGAGTTGAATACAAGTTTGAAAGACCTAAATGTAAAGAAAGCAAAAATAAAGATGGTAAAACATTCTCAGAATTATTACGTGAAGTTGCAAAGAGTTCTGGAGATTTAAATGATTACATATACAGTATGTTGCGGTCTGGTACATATGGAAAGGCATTAAGATTACGAAGAACAAACCAAACACTTGTGGCAAGCCGTATTTCTAGAAGAGAAGAAATAAAATCAAAAAGCTTTAAATGCCTTTCTTAAATTCATAATTTAAACTTCATATTTCTATGTTTCCAAGTTACAAAAAAAACAATAAGCCAAACTACAAAAATTATAGATAATACCTGAATTAAAACTGTTTCTGGAACAGGAACTGGAGAAGACAAATAAGAAACGTAAACAAAAATAATAGCCATCATAAGAGTAAATGATTCGAACATTGATAATATGCTATTTCTATATAAATTCACTGTTTTAGGACTTTTTCCATATTTGTTTCTATAAAATGCGTAAGTAGCAGAAGCTGCTAGAAGAATTAATAAAATTAACACAAACCCTGAGATATCAGGCTTAAACTTAATAATTAAAATAAATAAAATTGAAAAGATAAGTCCAGTAAGAATACCATATAAAATCGATTTATCCGTTTCCTTCATGCTATCTTTTCTTCAGCTTTTTTAGCTAAATCTTTTAATAATTCATAATCACTATTACTTCCTTCTATTGTAACAACCTCAGCAACATCCCATTTAGTAAAGCAAATTGTATAAACATTTTCCTTAACATTTTTGTTCAAAACAGTAACATTATACGCTATGCTAAAATCTCCTATAAAAGGATTTTCAAGCTCAGAGATAGATGATATTATTTTGTTAGTATTTTCATAAATGCTTCCTGTTCTATAATTTCCCTTGGCTGCTTCAAAACTAAAAGTCATATTAATAGCGCTATTAACCAAAGGATAAACACTAATAGAATGCTTAACAGTATCGTTTTCTTGAGAAAAGAAAGTAACATTATAACCCTTTTTAAAACCAAGATCTCTTTCGATTTGAGAAACCTCTTCTCTAGATCTTATATTCTTTTCGATTGTCCAGTTTTTATCTGGTAAATCAGAAATCTGCAAAACCATTTGAGAAGGTTCATTTAAAGCAATTCCAGGCAGTCCACAAATTCTTGATTCTTCTTTATTTAAAACACAATCATTATTATCTATACATGTTCTGTTTTGAATCCCAGTTTCTGATCCTCTTCTTATGCAATCAGACCAAAAAGTACAGTTCCAATCTGGTTTACATTCTTCTTTAAAGGTTTCATTTGCTATAATTACTCCTGTTGGTTGAGTACAACCTGCAACAAGAATTATTAAAAAAATAGACAATTGTACTAGTTTTTTCATGCTAAAAATATGTAGAAATAATGATTTAAATGTCTTTTAAAATAAAATTTTAATATGAAAAATGTTGATGATTTAAGAACAAAAAAGGAAAGTAGTGAATTCTTTTTTACGCTTATTGTCGACTCATAAAAAGGATATCTTAGAGAACTTAGGAAAAATTGAAAGGGAAAAAAGTTAATTCTGTCAATTTTTAGGTGCCGCTTTACCTATATCAAATTAAAATTTTTTTGCATTTTTAAATATGTTCTTTTGATATTCAAATTATCCTTAATATAACTTAACTTATATAAATTTCAAAGTTAATTTCTATTAAAGCATAATAATAAATTATTAATAAAACGGTACTTATGACAAAAGATAGAATAGCTGCAGAGAAACTTTCAAAAGATCTTAAGGCAATATCTGTAGCCGAATTTTTCGAAAAAAATAGACATTTGCTAGGTTATGAAAATACCACTAGAGCAATGCTAACAGTAGTAAAAGAAATGGTTGATAACAGTATTGATGCTTGTGAGGAAGCAGGAATTCTACCAAATGTTCATGTTTCAGTAAAGCAAACAGCAGAAGATAAGTTTATAATAAAGGTTGAAGACAATGGACCTGGAATTGTAGAAGAGAAGCTTTCTTTGGCTTTTGGAAAATTATTATATGGAAGTAAATTCCACAGACTTCGACAATCGCGAGGAACTCAAGGTATAGGAGTTTCTGGAGCAATTTTATACTCGCAATTAACTAGCGGAAAACCAATAAGAATAACATCAAGTACAGGAAAAAGATTTATTAATGTAATAGATTTGATGATTGATGTTACTAAGAATGAACCTAGTATATTTTCTAGTAAAAGAGAAAAAAACCCTGAAAAATGGCATGGAATTAAAATTGAAATGGAAATTGAAGGAAGATATATTGAAAAAGGACAATCAATACCAGAATATCTTAAAGAAACTGCAATAATGAATCCTTATGCCAAAATAATTTATTATGGGCCTAATGGTAAAGTTACATTTTCAAGAGCAGTTCATCATTTACCTAAATTACCAAAAGAAATAAAACCACATCCATATGGAGTAGAATTAGGGATTTTAAGAAGAATGATTAAAGAAACCAGAGCAAAAAATGTTCTAAGCTTCTTAAAAGCTGATTTTTCAAGAGTAGGAAAGACATCTGGCTTACAAATGTGTAAATTAGCCAAAATCAATCCTAAAAGAAAACCAAAATCTCTAGATTATAATGAAATAAGAAGATTACATAGAACAATGCAAACAGTAAAATTAGTTTCCCCACCAACAGCTTGTCTTTCTCAAATAGGAGAAGAAACAATAGTAAAAGGATTAAAAAAAGAAATTGAAGCAGAACACTTTATAGCAATAACAAGACCGCCTTCTGTTTATAGAGGCCGTCCATTTGCTGTTGAGGTTGGTTTAGCTTATGGAGGAAATTTAAATCCTAATAAAACAGCTGATTTTTTTAGATTTGCTAATAAAGTTCCTTTAATGTATCACCAAGGAGGATGTGCTATTACAGAAGCAGTTAAAGATGTTGATTGGAGAAGATACGGATTACAACAATCCTCCGGATCTTTGCCAACAGGACCTTTAGTAATATTAGTTCATTTTGCATCAGTTTGGGTTCCATTTACTTCTGAAGGAAAACAAGCAATAGCAGGTTATCCTGATATAATAAAGGAAGTTAAATTAGCTCTACAAGATGCTGGAAGAAAACTTAAAAAATATATATATGGAAAAAAAAGAAGACATGAAATACAAATGAGAAGAAGCTTGTTTGAAAGATATATTCCTGAAGCAGCAACAGCAATTTCAAAAATATCTGATGTTTCCAAAGTAAAAATTGAGCATGGTTTAGAAAGAATGCTTAAAGGTGGTTTAAAAGAGGTTAATGGAGAGGTTGAAGAGGAAGATTTAAATGAAGAAAAAACAAAAGAGAATAGAAGCCAAGAAAAATCTTAAAGAATTAGGAAAAAAATTAGTAACTGATATAAAAAGTCGTAGAAATCCATCTATGATTGTTCCTATAAGGGCTTTGTCTAACATTATTTTTGATCATAAATCCAAACTAATAACTCTTGGAAACAGAACATCTAAAAGGTATTTCTTTAATGTTGCTCATGTTAGAAAGTTTGTTCAAACAGTAGAAGTTGCAGCAACAACTAAAGAATTGTTAGATGTTAATAAACATTTAAGCTTAAGAGAAGTTTTTTACAGAATTAAAAGAACAATACCTAATACTAATATAAATATTGTAGATGAACAAATAGAATCAAACAAAGCAATAGAAGATTTAGAATTAATATCCAATTGTTCTAGAGAACAATTACATATAAATGCTAATAAAATGGGTTCTGTTGCTGGAAATGTTGTTGTAAAAGATAAAGGAGATAGTGTTAATTGGTCTAAACTAGGTTCCGGAGGTTGGTCTATACCTTCAAATGTTGAGGAAATTGAATTCAAAAGAGTAAATGCAGAGTTTGTTATATACATGGAAAAAGCAGCAGAATGGGAAAGGTTGCATGAAGATAAAGTGTGGAAAAAGTTAAATTGTATAATAATGTCATCTCAAGGACAGGCAACAAGGGGTGTGAGAAGATTATTACAAAGATTACATCTTGAACACAAGCTTCCCGTTTATGTTTTGGTTGATTTAGACCCTTGGGGAGTTTATATTTATTCTGTATTAAAATTTGGAAGCATTTCATTAGCTCACATAAGTGAAAGATTAGCAATTCCTGAAGCAAGATTTTTAGGTTTAACACCCTATGATGTAGAAGAATTTGGTTTAAAAAAACATTTAATAAAATTTAAAGATGTTGATATAAAGAGATTAAATGATTTAACAAAATACGAATGGTTTAAAGATAAAAAAGAATGGCAAAAATTCTTTAATAAAATGAAAGAGTTAAAGGGCAAGGTTGAATTAGCAGCTTTATCTTCTAAAGGAATTTCATTTATATCTGAAGAGTACATTCCTGAAAAAATTAAGAAAAAGGAATGGTTAGACTAAATTTTGGTTAACTATTATTAAACGAAATATTCACTGACATTTATTATTAGGTTATTTTCATATACGTTAGCTAGAAAAAGAATACTAAGGTAATATTGTTTTCTAACAATATAAAGATTTACAATAACGTTTTCTCTTAGGAAAATTTTATAAACTATTACAACCTAATTATGGAAGGCTTTTTCTCTCTCTCTAGGAAAGGAACATGCCAAAATTAAAGTCTATTAATAAAGTCTTGATTATAGGAAGTGGGGCAATCAAAATTGGTGAAGCAGGTGAATTCGATTACTCTGGTGCGCAAGCAATAAAAGCAGTGAAAGAAGAAGGAGTAGAAGTTGTTCTTATCAACCCAAATGTTGCTACAATACAAACAGACAAAAAATTTGTAGGAGATAAAGCTTATTTTCTTCCTATAACACCTGAGTTTGTAGAAAAAGTTATTAAAAAGGAGAGGCCAGATGGAATTTTACTTGGTTTTGGTGGTCAAACTGCTTTAAACTGCGGAACAGAATTAGCAGAAAAAGGAATACTTAAAAAATATAATGTAAAGGTTTTAGGAACAAGTGTTGAAGCTATTGAACGTGCAGATAATAGAGATTTATTTAGAAAAACTATGCTTGAAACAGGAATACCAATACCAAAAAGTAAAAAAGCAAATACAATTGAAGAGGCGATTCAAGCAGCAAAAGAAATTGGATATCCAGTCATGATTAGAGTGGCATATACTTTGGGTGGACAAGGAACTGGTGCAGCTTTTAATGAAAAAGATTTAAGAAGAATTGCAGCAATTGGTCTTGCTCATAGTAGAATTTCTCAAATTTTGATAGAAGAATATGTTGGAAAGTGGAAAGAAATTGAGTATGAGGTTTTGAGAGATCATGATAATAATTGTATGATAGTTTGTAGTATGGAGAATTTTGATCCAATGGGTATTCATACTGGTGATAGTATAGTAGTTGCACCTTCTCAGACTGTAAGTAATGAAGAATATAAAAAATTGAAAGCAACTAGTTTTGCTGTTTTGCAAGCACTTGACTTAGTCGGAGAATGCAACATTCAGTTTGCTGTTCATCCAAAAACAGGAGAATTTAGAGTAATAGAGGTAAATTCAAGACTGTCAAGAAGTTCAGCATTAGCTTCTAAAGCAACTGGTTATCCTATTGCTTATGTAACGGCCAAAATTGCTTTAGGTTATAGACTACCAGAAATAAAAAATAAAATCACTGGTAAACCAGCAGCTTTTCTTGAGCCTGATATAGATTACATTGTTCTTAAAATGCCAAGATG
>SMTZ1_10006459_pt1 | contig 14969 bp, 11 predicted proteins | sample DeeMarSWOR136_30_FD_25667 | JGI IMG/M metagenome (IMG submission 25667)
TCTTTGGTCCACGGGGGATTGCCTATGGCATCACAGAATCTGGCCCATTCCTCTTCAGAGGACACGGTGATTGTGACCCATTCATCGTCGCCTTGGCAGGGATAGACGCCGTGGGGGGACATAGAGGGATGCCGATTGCCTCTGCGAGGCTGCAGCCTCCTGTTCATGGCATAGTCCATGATGGCTCCCCCCATAAAGTTGGTGATGGCCTCCATCTGGGAGAGGTCGATGTGTTGTCCCTGCCCCGTCCGGCGGCGGTGATGTAGGGCGACCATGACGGCAACTGCGCCCATTAAGCCAGCGGCGGGGTCTGCCATGTAGCCGGTCATCATAGGTTCCCCACCGGGGTAACCGCTGATAGTGGGCATGCCCGATATCATCTCCACATTGGGACCGAAAGTAACATAGTTCCGCCAGGGGCCGGTGGTTCCAAACCCGGGCATGGAGAGCATGATGAGCCTGGGGTTGATCTCTTTCAGCGCCTCGTATGTTAGTCCCCAGTTCTCCATCACTCGGGGGCTGAAGTTCTCGGTAACTATGTCGCCGATCGCCACCAGCCTTTTGAAGATCTCCTTCCCCCGGGGATGGTTAAGGTTGAGGGTGATGCCGTACTTGTTCCTGTTGGCTCCATTGAACACAGCAGACCACTCGTATCCGTCATGGGTCGGCCATCCACCGAGCAACCTCAAGTAGTCCAAACGCTGTATAGACTCGATTTTGATCACCTCGGCTCCCAAATCCGCCAATAACCCTGTAGCCATAGGCCCTGCCCAATAGATGCAAGCATCGATTATCCTCACGCCCTGCAGTGGTAGTGCTGACATCTTCTACCCCCTCGTTGAATGGAATCCGACCTTCTTAGATAATGCCTTCCTCTCTAAACCTCAGTAACTGGTCCTCGCTATAGCCCAAGCGTCCATAGTAAATCTCCTCGTTGTGTTCGCCCAGCATTGGGGCCCTCCTCGCCTGCCACGGCGTTTCGCTTAGCTTAAAGGGAGCGCCGGGGTAAGTGAGCTTACCTACTACGGGATGGTCTATATCTACAAAATACCCTCTGGCTTTGTGCTGAGGCATAGCGAGGATCTGCTCGGTGTTGGGGACCACGGTTAGAGGCAGCCTGAGCTCCTGAGCTGCGTGGAAAACATCCTCCATGCGTTTTCCCCGCAACCAGGAAACTATGATGGAGGTTATCTCATCGCGGCGCTCCTCTCGCATCATTGGAGTCTCGTACTCAGGCTTGTCCCTAAGCTCGGGCATCCCGAGTAGGGCACAGAGTGACTCCCAATGGGTTTGAGTTGGCAGATAGAACCCAACATAGCCATCTTCGCAGGGAAGAATACCCCAGGGGAAATGGATGCCTGCCCTCTTCCTGATGAATCCGGCCATGGAAAAGACCAATGTCATGGACGGTTGCATGGTGTGGAAGGCCTCCAACATTGAGACGTCAACGTGTTGCCCCACACCGGTTTCGTCCCTGTGATATAGAGCCGATAGTGCGGTCAGTGCGCCGTAGACACCAGCTACGTACTCAGCCACGTTGGAGCCCATTTTCAGTGGTTCCCGGTCAGGCTCGCCCAGCTCGTAGAGTATACCGCTCAACCCCCAGATAGCGAGATCGGTTGCCCTACAGTCACGATAGGGCCCGGTCTGCCCAAAGTTGGAGATAGAGACCATCACCAGGCTGGTGTTTATCTTTTTCAAGGTCTCATAATCCAGCCCTAAGCTGGGCATCACCCGCGGGCTAAAGTTCTCAACCACGACGTCTGCCTGTTTTACCAGCTCCTTTAGAATCCCTACGCCGGTGGCGCTCTTCAGGTTCAGTGTGATGCTTTTCTTGTTGGTGTTGAGGTACAAGAAAAGCCCGCTGCTCTCAGGATTAGGTTTATCGTTAGGAAATGGGCCCATACCCCTGGCGCCGTCTCCCAGGCTTGGTCTCTCAACCTTGATAACATCGGCGCCATAGTCAGCCAATATCTTGGTGCAGTAGGGGCCAGCGACATAGTGGGTAAGGTCCAGCACCCGAACCCCTGACAAAGCTTTTTCTGCCATATGCCCCTCCTCTCATTACTTGCGCTTCCTTTAGAGGGTTGTCCTATAATGGATTGCCTGCGATTGGCCGTTTCCCTTGAGGCGTTCAAACAAGGCTCCTCGAAACGATCGTTTTAAAAAGGAAAAGCCCCTGAATTCTCAACTGGAGGTGTGGCTTCACAATAACCATACCAGCGGGAAGATGCCTGGGCTAGTCGATGCCTGATGGTACTCGGGCCTGCTCAAGCTTCGATTTCAGTAGTTGGGCTACCGTCTCCGTCGCCTCTGGGCCCAGGGACGCAAGCAGACTTGCCAGCTCATCCAGGGAATAGAGCTCTTGAGTGTCCAGGAGACCTCGCTTCATGGCCAGGATAACTGCCTGCGCCCTGTTGCGCGCTTTGAGCTTGAGGCATGCCTGGTGCAGGCATATCTTTACCGTGCTGATGGATGTGAAAAGATGTCGAGCGATTTCCCGATTAGTCAGCCCCCGGCCGACAAGGACAAGCACATCTCGCTCCCTCTGGGTCAGCACGCTATCTTGTTGCTCTCCCATGGCATACCACGGCACCAAACTGGCACAATCCGGCAAATAGAACTTTACTGGGCGGGCTGGTTTTTGTCAAGATACCCCAATGCCCAATTATATTCTTTTCTCGCTGGCCAAGCTGGAGTGCTGACTTCTGGGATAACGGGATGATATAATTTACTTAGACCGCAGAGTTCGAATACCAAGGGGGGTGAGTTGAAGCTAGTAGACAATTTCTATGCATACCTTTGGCCCGGTGTCACCATGGCTGAGATGCAAAGGTACGGTAACAATTGCAACTCCTATGTTGTGGCCCAAGCACTACCCGAAAACAAACACGTCCTGGTAGACCCGGGGATGGTGGTTAACGAGGCCAGGCAGAATTGCCTTGACCGGCTGATCTCCGAGATGGGCAAGGACGGGCTCAAGATCGAGGACGTGGGTTTGATACTCAATACACATGCCCATCCGGATCACTATGGGGCATCTGAGGCGATCAGAGCAATGAGCGGCGCACAGGTCGCCATCGCTAAGGGGGATGAGGAGTTCCTCAAGCTGGCGGAAGGTGAGATGGCCCAGGTCCTCAAGCAGATGGGCTTCGAGATGCCAGAGATCCACCCAGATTTCTACCTTACGGAGGGCGAGCTGCGTCTCAACCAATATCTGGTCGCCAGAATAATGCTTACCCCCGGCCACTCGCAGGGCCATGTATCAATCTATTGGCCGGATGCCAAGGTTTTCATGGGAGGAGACCTGATCTTCTACGGGAGCACCGGACGCGTGGATATCCCCGGCGGCAGCGGCCAGTCGCTCAAAGAGAGCATAGAGAGGGTCGCCGAACTGGACATCGAGTACTTGCTAACCGGTCACCAGTACGGTGCCCCGGGAATCATACAGGGTAAAGAAGAGATAAAGAAGAACTTCGAGGCTATCAGGAGATACATCTTCCCCTATCTCTGAGTTCTTTTGCCTTGTGGGGCCACGAGGACGTCGACAAGGCTTGTCCGATAGCTGGTGGCCTATCGTGGGTATGGGAGCGGTCTTTGTCAGGCTAAGGATTAGTACGCTGAGACTAGGGGCAGGACAAGGACATGTCAAGCGAGAATGAGAAGATAAAGAGTGCGCTGGAGATCGCTTTGGAGAAAGCCCAGAAGCTGGGTGCTCTGTCTGAAGAGGAAAGGCAGAGATTAAGGGATGAGGAGCTTGTAGCATCTGGGGAAGCTCTAGCCAAGCGCTACCTGAATGGATTACCCCTTCGCGACATTGATGTAGCGCTGGGAAGGCACCGAGTGGAGGATCGCCAGATTATAAGCCGCAATCTGCTGTCGAGTCTGGTAGATAACATTGACATGGAGCACATTGCGGGAGCCGAGAGGATACTGGCTGCCATTCAGCATCTATCTGGAGATTCAGAGGTTGTCCAGAGCATGAGATCTCTCCTGCGGGAGTACCAGAGCGTGACGGAGAAGGCCTGGAGGGAGAACGGCAGCGCGCTGGAAGCAGCTAAGAGGAATGAATTGGAGCTAAAGGGGATATCCGGCTCCGCCGTTGACCCTGCAATTGAAACCTCCCCGGAATGGCTTCAGATACGGCACCGGTTGGACACCGATTATCTGGAGCGCCTGGAGGAGATAAAGCGTAAGTGCAAAAACCTCTGAGGGCTAAATGGAACACAAGGTTCCATAGCTCCAACCTTACCCTCCGATCACTTCTCATCTGCTAGCAAGGAGGCAGCTCGTGAACTTGTTTGATGCTGACAATCTAGAGGCAGCAACGGCATTACTGGAACTTAACTGGCAATATCGGGCGTCACGAGCTCTGATGACAGCTCATCAGCTTGGCATTTTTGAAGCGCTTCGGGAGCCGAAAACGGTTGCGGATGTGGCAGCACAGTGCGGCACCGACACAGGCATGACTGAGAAGCTGCTCATCGCCTGCTGCGCCCTCGGTCTTCTGCGGCGTGATGGCGACCATTTTGTGCTGACTCAGTTGGCACGCGATACCCTCTTACCCGAGAGCGCACGCTATCTGGGCGGCGTTCTCGATCACAGCGAACCCCTCTGGTGGGTCTTCACGGGGCTCCCCGATATAATACGAACGGGAGGGCGCGGAGCAGCACCCAAGCCACCTGAAGCTTTCATTTCACGCTGGCATGAGCATTGGATCTGGGCCATGCATGGCAATGCCGCCAATGGTGTGGGGCAATGGGTGGCGAGACAAGTGGACTTGAGTGACCGAAGTCTGCTGCTCGATGTCGGTGGAGGCCCGGGCACTTATAGCATTGCCCTGTGCCAACGCTTCCCCAATCTGAGGGCTGTCGTATGGGATGTGTCGCAAACCATTGCCATTGCCCAGCAGATGATCGAGCGGTTCCACATGAGCGACCGGATCGCTGTGCAAGAAGGTGACTGGAACCGTGACGAGCTCGGCGAGGGTTATGATTGCCTGTTGATGGCCAACATCATGCACGGGCCCGGCAGTCAAGCTGAGACGAGGCTGGAGCAGGGAATGCGTGCGCTGGTGCCAGGCGGATTGCTTATCGCGCACGACTTCTTGTTAAACAATGACAAGAGCGGGCCTCTACCAGCAGCGCTGTTCAACTTGATGATCGGTGCCTACACGGTGAACGAGCTGATTGCCATTATTCGCTCGGTGGGTTTCGCCAACGTGTCTCTTATTGCCTATCACAGCCAGCGAGGGGCCGGCATTGTCACGGCAATGCGTCCGTAGCTCTCCCCAGACGGTTTCCCAGTTGGCTAGGCACTGAGGCAACAGGTGTATTTGTAACCAAACGCGGAACTCGCCTGGACCGGCAGAGTTGCTCTGCCAGCTCAAAGTGCTTCAAGGCCTGAGTTCTCCACGAGCACTTCTCGGCATATCTCACCGCTCCCTCTGACATCTCGTTCCTGAGCCTGGAGTCGAGTATAAGCTCTTTGATCCCAACAATTAGCTGTGCAAAATCTGCACTAGTCAACCCACCGGCCATTCTCACTGTTTCGCCAACACCCTCCAGATCGCGGCAGACAATCGTAGCCCCAGCACCCAAGGCGTGTGCCACGATCCCGCTCTGAGTGCAATCGCTTGGCCAGTAGAAATAGATATCCAAAGCTCTTAGCAGGACAGGAAGCATATCCTCAGGCAGATAAGTCTCTAAGAAGAACTCTCCTACACCGTTGTAACTGGTCCTCGATTCCGCGGCGCACTCGCTGTCGTTGATAGCATTGGCTTGCCGCAAGAAGCCGACATAGACCGCTGCAATCTTTCTCCGAGGCAGCATCCGCCGCAGCACATTACGGGCATGGTAGAGGAGACCAATACCTTTGTTGGCGCTGATGAATCCAGCCTCGCCTATTACCACCGTTTCCGGGTCGAGCAACACACACTGCTGTCTCAAGTTATACTTACTTGCCTGATTCAGACCGGATTCACCTACCAAATAGTCATGAATCCTCGCCTTGGCTTCCGCTTTACTCATCCTAGCTACTTTAGGATAGAGATGAGTACCATGCCATAGCACGTGCACCTTGTCGCTATATTCCGGGAAAGCACGAGCGACTGCCTTATACACGCCATCGCTAAACACCGTGATCGCATCAGTGTGAGGTAGTAGCAAATGCAGGAAGGAATATTCGTGTCTACGCAGGCCGTAAGGGGTCTCCCCGCTTTGAAAGTGGAGCGAGTGGAGTGTAACCACTTTTATGTCGTTTAAGCCCCTGAGCATGTCAACAAATCTGGCGTTATCTCTCCAGATATCGAATTCGTGTTGAAACCAGAGAACTTGGTCTTTCACTGGACTCAGCCCCGCCAAGATGGAACTGGCAGAGAAATCATCGCGGCTAGGTATGCCATACCAAATGGGATTGGTGAGCTGGGCTCGGTCAGCGCTCAAAGGTACTCCATAGTTGGCTAAATTGAACGATAGTACATCCCATCTGCCTGGTGGGCTTTCCCTGGTGATGAAGCCGGCATAATCTGCAATCCCGCAGATTATGGGCATATATGGTGTGATGAAGGTAATGAATGCCATCTAACGCTTCCCTGATGCCAGAAGCTTACCGACAGCTACTGTTGCCTGCTAGGCAATAGCACTGTACAAATGAGGAAAATCTTGGCGGGATCGGTGCTGGCATGAATCATAATCCGGAGGATTTACCATGTCAAGTCTTGACCGGGACAAAATTTATTAGTTTGCTCCGCTACTCCAGCCGTTCCGGAACACCGTACACCTCCTCGACAATCGCCTTGACAAAGGCGATGCAAGGTGACCGTTATAATCGTCTGGGGATGAAGAAGTTATAAAACGAAGGGCAAAAAGATTAAGGAGCTATTACATTTTACAAGCGCGCAGCCTACGGTTGACCGCAATTGGGGGGCTCACCTAGGACGCAGCTAGTGGCGGCGCATTATACGGAATAGCCGCCGTGGTTTCTGCCTTGCCTGATTTCCTCTGGAATAAGGTCGGAGACTTTTGCTGTGGCAACACAAGTCGCTGTGTCTGCTGCACCGTAGTAAACGAGAATCTCATCATCGTCCTCAAGCACCTCCTTATCCACGCTAGGCACAGCACCGCAGGTGAATACTACGTTGGGAACATAGCATCCCTCCTCGCCAAGCTCACAGCTTTCCTGGGGCTCCAATACGGGATTGGGAGAGCGGTAGAGCAGCCGTCCTGGGTCGTCCAATCCCACCAGTAGCACACCCAATCGGTAAACCCAGGAATGGTCAACACCGTGATAGATGAGGAGCCAGCCATATTTTGTCTTAATAGGCTGAGACCCGCCTCCGATTTTATATCCATTCCAAGACATTCCCGCTCCTGGCCCAACTAATATCCGATGGTCTTCCCGGGGCCAGGGGCAGTCCAAACGCTCAGAGAAGGAAATCCAGATGCTCGGCTCAATCCTGTGATACATTACGTACCGTCCATTGAACATCTGTGGAAACAAAGTGCCATCTTTGTCCTCAAAGCCAGGGAAAGCAAGGCCACGTTTTTCCCATCGGCTCCAGCGATGGTTCAAGAAGTCCTTCAGACGAATCGAAGCGCACGCTATCTGGGCGGCGACACTGCTGTAGGCGGTATATAGCATGTGGATGCGTTCTCCTATTAGGACGAGCCTGGGATCCTCACAGCCCTTTTTCTCCCAGTCCTCCACTGGCTCAAATATCGGGCTGTCCAACCTCTCCTCGATGTGCAGGCCATCCGAGCTTATGGCGAGCCCGATGCGGGAAATCTCATCCTCTCCACATGCGCGATATAGGATGTAGACCTTACCGTTCAACCTTATTGCACCTGGATTGAACACATACTTGGATTCCCACTGATGCTCTGCTATCGCCTTTATGATGGGATTCTCTGCAAACCTGCTCAGCTTGCCTGCTTCAGGCTCCGCCGGACGTGGCAGTTGCTCAGGCATAACCTCCTGTACCACTTCCCATCCAGGAAGCATCAACTGAGCCAGGTTCTCTGATTCCATTCCTTGCCCCATTAGCTCCGTGATCTTCCTGTCCATGTTCTCTTCGCTGCTGCCCGAGGCCTTAAGCAGCTCCACCAGAAACTCCCTCGATGCCCAATCTCGCTCTACATGCAGTGAGAGAGGCGTGGGCACGCCTTTACCGCCTTTGAAGCTGTAACTGGCCCAGGTCCAAGCAGAACAGGGGATGAATCCTCCGTCAGGAATGGACAGGGCTAGATGGTAACAATCTGCGACATTGCTTAAGCTTTTGGTCAAACGCAGCAGTGACGAGCCTCCCCTTGTCGCCAAATCCCCGGTCATTTTCTTCAGCTTCTCGATTAATATCCTCTGGAGCTTGTTTTCAAACATGTTGTGAGCTGATAAAGGCTCCCCTCCCCAGTGGCCCTTCAGCGAGTTCACTACTCTAGTCCCAAATTCTTTCCTCTCGCGCGCAAACTGTTCCCAGACTTCTCCAAACCCCTCAGCCTCCACGATATTCTTGGCCATTGTGATGAAATAACGTAGCTTAGGGAATTCTCCACCTGCTCCTTCGCGCAGATTGCTGATGACAATCCTTCCTGCGAGCTTGCTTAAGGTCGAAGGCTCCTTGAGAAGGGTAAGCATGGCGAAGTCATCACAGCTAACCACCAGCGGCTCTAGAGTCAATTGGGTGAAGTGCTCGGGTCGTGCATTTCCTGCTATCCAATCCCACACTCTCACTGTATGTTCTGTCTCCTCCAGGAGGCTTGATAAGGCTAAGATGTCATTTGGCTCGTAGTTTTGCTCGAGTTCATCCAAGTTAGCTGCACCGAATCGGATGAGCAAGTTTGAGGGGGGATTTTGCTGTAGAATCCAGGAGGCCACCTCGGGTTTCAGAGCGAAGCTTTCTGAGTGAGGAAAGTGCTGGAATATAGCCTCGGCAACCCTCCGGGTTCCATCCACCGTTGAAAGATCCCCAGGCAAAAGGAGTTCGTCCATATCCTTCTCCACCTGGAGCATCAAGTCCTTCATGCCTTGAGTAATGTCGGCGGAAGTCAGCTCCCCACGGAGCTTGAGCCGCTCACGAACAAACTCCTCAAACTCCTTACGGTACCTTTGAAGAATACCGTTATATATGCTATCGGTGCTTACGATCTCGTCGGTAGGGGAGGTGAGTTCCTTAGGCACTACTAGGGGAACTCCAGGTATGAACTCGCGGTAGGTCACCTCGGGTAGGAGCGGTTTCAGCGCCTTTTCTTTCTCCACCCACCTCGCCGAGAAGCTAGGTTTCTGTTTGATGAATTCCTCAGTCTGCTGCTCAATCTCCCGCTCCGCCACGAGAGATGTGAGGCGCTCTGCCTCGTCGGGGATCGCAGCCCCGAACCGTTCCCTATACGCCACAAGCTCTTGAGCAAACCCGGCCTCCCTCCCATAACACATTGGGATGAAGGCGTTTAAGATGTTGTCCTTGGTGAATGCCTCCTCTAGACAGTAGGAGAGTAGGAAGTCATAAACGATCTCCGCCCAGAGATTTGGAGGAAACCTGAAAGCCTCTGGGTCGCTCCCTGCCAGCTTCCGTAGCTCTATTGACGCTTCTCTGGACAGTATCTCTTGGTATAAGCCTTGGAACTCGTTGAAACCTTGCTTGTAGCGCTCTATCGAGCCGATGGGGTCTGGTGCCACTTCGTCTGGTCGGTGGGTCTTCCTCTCTCCAAGGATAGCCAGGGGGTGGATTATGTCCCCTTTTTGCTGCCACCATTCTTTACTGACTGCTATCTGCTCGAATATCGCCTTGGTCTGCTGCCTCCACACTGATTGTTGGTCGGGGTAGGCTGCACCGATTTTGACACCAAGACTTGTTTCGCAAATCTTCGCTTCATTGATGATAGCGGTTGTGATGAACCAGCTATCTAGGCCGTACTCACCAACTTGATGGCTCCAGGTGATGGGATCGGTCAGATAGATCCTGAGGAGTTTGCTTGAAACGCCAAGTATGCCTCCGGGGAGGCCCCCTGCTTTGAGATTGAAGATAGAAGCGAGCAAAGGACGCACCAGGTGAGTGGATGCTGGCGCGTCAAAGTAATGACAGTTGAACCGTGGGATAACGAGGTCTATGCTTTCTTCCTTTATAGGGAGGAGGAGATAGTTCACCCATTCCGGAGCCAAACCTTCAGTTTGAGCGTTCACTTTTCTGCTCCTGAGGTCAGCCTCAAACAGGGCCAGATCGGCATTTAGCCTGTCTGCTATCTCCATTATGGCCCTTAGGGTCCAAGCTTTCTCACTCACGCGTTTGTTCTTCATGAGGAAGGCTATACCCTTTACGCCTCGTCCCAAACGCACTTGCTGAATAATGTCTAGGGCCTCCTCTCCTTCGCGGGCACCGACGCACGCAAGAACGCATTTCTTATCAGGAAAGAACCTTGAAAGTCCCTTTACCACAGTCTGGCATACGTGCCCAATCTCACCGGCTTCGTTTTGAAAGGGGATGCCAACCACTATATCGGCTTCCCCAATTTCATCTGCCTTTTCGAGAGGTTCACGCAGCGATTCCGCGTAGGCCTCTTTAGCTTTCGAGGTATCGTTGTTCATCTCTTTAAAGTCTGCGCCTTGTCTTAAAGGCAACCCACTTTAGGGCAGTCCCGCTAACCTACTCAAACATTAGCACACTGCCATTCTGTCGACAATAGTTCTTGTGGGTGACTGGTACTGGAGAAATGGTACCCCCTAGACACGCAGTCTTCGAAAGAAGACTTGCGCCCGGATTGGCGGTCACACGACCAGCACTGGGCTAACAGATGTAGAAAACTTCAGACTCTAGGAGTTAAAGGAACGGGCCCAGTGCATGGCATCGTTCAAGTGATCTCGAAGTATATCAAAGCTGAAGTACCTCTTCCCCACCATAGTATTGTGGTCAGTGATGCTTTGTAACTTCTCCGCGCTGGTAAGAATTGTTGTCATCTCGCGGGCCGCTCGCGTCAGCACTTCGAGGGGGATCTCTACAAGCCCCATGTTGTCTCTCTCCGAGAGTAGTGTATCTCCAAGAGATACCACGCTTACGCCCTTGGGGGCAATATCCTCCTTGAAAACGGGATACTCAAACACCGCGATTGGCAGTTCAGCGGCCAATGCCTCGAGAAGCTGATTGCCAAATCCCTCCCATCCCGTGAGGTAGAGGACGAAGTCAGCCATAGCATACAAATCGGGATATAGAGCGTAGAGCCCTTCATCTTCAGAACGATATGGGCGAACGTCGTCCCCCACGTATCTCCATACAATCTTCAATGTATCGAAGAGCTTAAAGAGCTTCTTTTGGTAGTCAATAAAAGCTCGCTCCGGTCGACCGGCGAGAACAAGCACTACCCGACTCCTATCGGAGAATACCTCGCCATGGTAGAGCCTCTTCCCTACCATCTCCTGGCGTAGGCTTTGCAGGACGGCGGTTAGGTGCCCTGCCAATTCCGTCTGCTTATTGGGGACAATGCGTGTCCCTGCGAAGAGAACCACGTCATGTGACTCAATACCATACTTTGCCCGAAGACGCGCTCGAATTCTCACGCGCTCCTTGGGCTCGAGCCTTTGGTCAAAGTCCATTGTGTCATGAATTACTTCGGCATTCACCCCCCTCTCTGCAAGGGCTCTCTTGTTGCGCGTGTTGATTGTCCAGTGTCTCAGGTTAGGCATTCTTGGGGGGTAATATCCATCAAGGATCGACTTGGCGAGGTCGCAGGTTGGGGTGAATTTGTAGGCCCCTTCGCTGAGAATATCGTGATGGATCGCGGCACAGGGTAGCTGCATCTCTCGAAGTAGGCGCGAAATCCTCGATTACCTTGCCTAACTGCCGTTTTAACTCGATGCGGGAGACATCAAAGGTGCTTCTGATCTCAGCTTCGCTGGCAGTGTTGATAATCCCCGGCCCAAATAAATTCCTCACCAACATAACCACCTCTCCACGGTCGAACTCCAATGCAGGTATAGGGAAATCCGCCCAATCGTATGCCGAGCAAACCGCCACCTGATGGCCCATCGCTTCGAGGAGGGCTTGGCGTTTCGCTATCTCCAGAGAAACGCCGTCCGTGCCGGCTGAGTCGAGTGGGTCCACCCTTATCCTCTTCTCCTCTAATCCCCTGGCGGGAGCAGAGCGAAAATGAACAATAAGAGTTCTCATCAGGAACCTACTGCACCTCCCAATAGCGGATTTCTCCCCTCTGAATCCTGCGACGTATCAAGCTACGAAGCCACCTTCCAATGATACGCCTTGTTTGAGGAACCAACAACGCAAAACCGATGATGTCTGTAATTATCCCCGGTGTGAGCAACAACAAGCCACCCACAAGAATCAAGGCTCCGTCAAATAGCTCGTCAGAGGGTATGATTCCACGCTCAATGCTGCCTCGAATTCGGGAAAGGGCCGCCAAGCCCTGATTCCTGGCCATAAAGGCTCCAAGAATACCTGTTGCCACCACAATGAGTATGGTATACAAAGCGCCTATGATGGTCCCCAAATAAACGAGGATTGCCAGCTCAACGAGTGGCATAAGAACGAATAGGAGCGCAAGTCTTAAAAGCATCGTATTCGCGGTAAGCCTAACAAAGAGCCAGCACTAAGTCAATCCGTGATATGGTCCTCTTACCTTTTCGATGAGATTTGAAGCCATCAATAACTCAGATATGTTATATTATGGGGAGAAGGGTAGTAGGTGTGAGAGAACATATTAAGACGGTTGGGGAGAAAGAGGAATCGCTGCGCTTCAGGAGTATAAAGCAGGAACTCCTCCTGACAGCGTAAAACTAGAGATCATCGCCCGGACGCGCCTAGACGTGTAACACAGGGGACATCCCGCTGATTACAAGGAGGGCTTCCCTATGGCAGGGCAGCAGGATGGGGACTAGAAGGAAGGTGTTTGACAATGACAGCAGCTCTGGAAGGGATGAGGATACTCGACATGGCTTGGCTGGGCCCCGGTCCATTCTGCTCAACCATTCTCGGCGACCTGGGTGCCGAGGTTATAAAAATCTATGAAGCTCGACCTGAACGCCGTGGCGGACCTGTCACGCTTATATTCTCCGATTTGCCCGACTTCCCCGGATGGCGGAACTGCAAGACCATGGGTCTTGATCTTAAAGCTGAAGAGGGGCGTGGCATATTCTATGACCTGGCTAGGACTGCTGATGTGGTGGTGGAGGGTTTCAGGCCTGGGGTCATGAAGCGTCTGGGGCTCGACTACGATACCATCAAGGAGATAAACCCCCGGATCGTGTATGCCTCGCTAACAGGCTACGGGCAAGACGGGCCCTACCGAGATGTCGTGGGGCATGACATCAACTATCTGTCTATCGGCGGCCTCCTAGGCATGACCGGGCTTCCCGGCGGGCCTCCTGTCATTCCTGGTACAGTGCTGGCGGACTTCGCTGCTGGCGGAATGTCCGCTGCCGTTGGGATTCTGGCGGCGTTAACGGCTCGAGGGAGGACCGGCAAGGGGCAGTATGTGGATGTCTCCTTGACAGATGCAGTGGTGGAACTTACCTCTTTGCAGATAATCCCCTATATAATCTTAGGCATAGTCCCCAAAAGGGGCGAGACAATGCTCACCGGGGAGTGGCCTTGGTACAATGTATATGAAACAAAGGACGGGAAGTACATTAGCATCGCCGCTCTCGAACCTTGGTTTTACGCCAATCTCTGTCAGCTTATCGGTCGGGAGGATTTCCTCGAGCACCAATATGCAACAGGCGAGAAGCGTGAGGAGATTTTCCGGTCTTTCAGAGAGACCTTCTTGACCAAGGACCGAGACGAGTGGGTGGAAATCCTGCGACGGAAGGATACCTGTGTTGCCCCCGTTTACTCCATTGACGAGGTGGTCACCGATCCGCAGCTCATCGCTCGTGGGATGATTACTGAAGTGGATCACCCGACCCTGGGTCGCATTAAGCAAGTTGGCTCCATGCTCAAGCTGTCGGAATCGCCGTTTCAGGTAAGGAATTGGAGCCAGCGATTTGGCCAGCATACAGAGGAGATTCTCACGGGTCTGGGATATTCCAAAGAGGACATCGACAGGCTGAGGGAGACAGAAGTAATCGGCTAGGTCTTTATCTTGGCGATGTACCGAGAAGGAATCAACTTAGGTGCGAATAATATAGGCCATGATGCCTGGTAAAGCCTCCTCCAAATCCACGGGGAAGTTCAAGTCGATAGGGTATTCTATCCACAGAATAAAATTGTTAGGTTGCAGATTAATATCTGCACGCCCAGCAAAAGAGCCGTAGAAATCGCTCCCGGGTAGTGCTGTCAGTAGACCGTTGATAGACATAACGAATATGTATTCCTGATTTTCCTGGTGTGGTTTGAAATTAACGTCTCCCTCCGCAATGAGGCATCCTGGTCCAAGAATATGACTATTTGGTTGGAAGTTAATGCTCCCTTCAGCGTAGATAGTATGCCCATTCAGGTCTACCGTGGTGCCTGCATTTGCCCATAGGTCACCCTTTATATAGACAGTACCCGTAAGCGTTATGTTCCCACCACCGCCGATTGATAGGTCTCCGTCGACATAGCACTCACCTAATTCAGTTTCGTCAGGGCAAGTTCCAGAAACCTGGCCCCAATAGTGCGCGGAAAGTTGCTCCGCCTTTGGCCAGCTTGGTACTGGACTCTTTATAGAACCATTGATATCATATTGCTTCGGGTTACCTATGATCTCGCCATTAAGTGTGACATTGCCATGGATCTCAACACCTGGCTGGAGGGTTATGTTGCCGTAACTGCTTAAGGCGCTATTAAGGAGGTGGGAGTAGTCCCATGCCACGGCATAGGCATCTATTGTAACGTCGGCGCCAGTGTAGTCGGTGGCCGTGGAGACAATCTTGTAGACATCCCCGGCATCTTTGGAGACTGCGACAGTTACTTGATATCCGTTCACATTTTCAATAGTCCAAGGGTCTTCTGGGAGGTCGGTCGTGTTCCCCATTATCCTGTAGTATCCATC
>SMTZ1_10006990_pt1 | contig 14966 bp, 22 predicted proteins | sample DeeMarSWOR136_30_FD_25667 | JGI IMG/M metagenome (IMG submission 25667)
TTGAGGTTCGACCAGTCGAGGCGCTGCAATCTGAAACTCGAGCTCGCGCTGGCTCCTAGCTGCGCGCCGCAGTCGCCTGAACTGGACGATGAGCCGGAACCTGTCAATAAGAATGAGACACTCGCGCTTCGAGTTTAGTGAGCAGTCAGCAGCAGCATCTCCTCCTCAGTCGGCCCGATCACCCCGAATCCGGGGGTACTGCTATCCCTCGGCTCCTCGAGATCGTGGCTGCTGGGGCATCCTGCGAGCTTGTCTTCTTCCTCGCACCGGCATCCGACCGGTTTGTTGATCCAGACGGCGTGTGGTAGCGTCTGCGGCGTAGGTAGACCGTGCGGGAATCGCTCCGGGTGCGCCGCATAGGCCTGGGCCAGCACCGTCGCCCGCTCCACCAGGCGCTGCTCGGCCTGGCCGTAGTGCACGTCATGCGGAGTCAGCATCGCCAGGCCGCTGTGGCGGTGCGCCGTGTTGTACCAGCCGAAGAAGGGGCCGCAGAAGCCGCGGGCATGCTGCAGGCAGCCGAAGCGGTCCGGAAACTCGGGCCGGTACTTCATGGTCTTGAACTGCGATTCGGAGAACGGATTGTCCGTCGCCGTGTAAGGCCGCGAATGCGTCTTCGTGATCCCCAGGTCCGCGAGCTTCAGCGCCAGATCCTTCGCCCGCATCGAGGGACCGCGATCCGCGTGCAGGGTCAACTGCCCGGGGGCGATCCCCTCTCGCTCGCAGGTCTGCTCGATCAGCCGCTCCGCCAGCGTCGCCGACTCCCGCTCGGCCACCATCCAGCCCACGACATAGCGGCTGAACACGTCCAGGATCACGTAGAGGTAGTAGTAGACCCACTTCGCCGGGCCCTTCAGCTTCGTGATATCCCAGCTCCAGAGCTCGTTGGGACGTGTGGCCGACAGCTCCGGCGCCGCATAGCTCGGGTGCCGCAGCTGGTTGCGGCGCTCGCGCACCTCCTGGTTCGCCGCCAGGATGCGGTACATCGTGCGCTCGGAGCACAGATAGCGCCCCTCGTCCAGCAGCGTGGCCCATACCTCCGCCGGGGCGGCGTCCACGAAGCGCGGCTCGTGCAGCAGATCCAGCACGTCCTGGCGTTCCTCCGCCGACAGCGCCCGCGGCGAGGAGCGAGGCCGGGCCGGCTTCGAGCCGGCGCGCTGCCGGTAGTACGTCGCCGGCGCAACCCCCAGCGCCTCACAGGTGGCCCGTACCCCCAGACGCGGGCCCACCTCATCGATCGTCCGCATCACGATCTCTCGTCGCTCGCCGGCCCCTCGGTCTCCAGCAGCTGCGAGAGTTTTTTTTGCACTTCCACCAGCGCCTCCGCCCGCTCCGCCCGCTTCCGCAGCTGCCGGTTCTCTCGCTCCAGCTCGGCGATCCGCTTCGCGCTCGCGTCCGGCGTCTTCGGCTCCGGTCCTCGCCTACGAGCAGCGTCGCCTCCCAGCTCTCCCCGCTCCCGGGCCGCTCGCCAGGCTGACAGCTGCGAGGAATACAGCCCCTCGCGTCTCAACAGCGCGCCGATCTCCCCCGGCTTGCGGCACCGATCCGCCTCCCGCAGGATCCGCCGCTTGTACTCCCGGCTGAACCGCCTTCGCTCCGGCCTCGCCAAGACCTCCACCTCCTGACCCGGAGAGGGCGTAATCACCATGGTTTCCATCCCGTTCTTTCCTCCTCGCCCTCCACACTAAACTACACCCCGGTCAGTGTCTCACCCATATTGGCAGAGAGGGAGCTCTTCGATTAGCCGCTCGGCGTCTCCCTGTTAGAGTGGATCTTTACGCCGCATGGCGAAGCGGCTGGTACTCGGCGCCGGTGACCCAGAGACCACGGCGCGTTTCTTAGCGTTCTTGCCTCCGCGTTCGGCGAGGCGGAGTCCCCAACGTCTGAGATCGCAATCGGGCCCGAAGGGTCCGAGGATATACTGGGCGCAGCCCACGAGCAGGCGACGGAGCATGGCGTCACCGCGTTTGGTGACGCGGAGCTGGGGCGATCGCGCCCCGGAGTCGTGCTGGCGGGGAGTTATTCCCAGGTACGCCCCGACACTTCTGCCGTTCTTGAAGCGAGCGGGATCTTCCAGCGTGAGCAGGTAGCAGAGGGAGGTGATCGCCCCGACGCCGGCCACCTGGCGGAAGCGCTCGGTCTCGGGGTAGCGCTCGCGGGCGAGGGCCTCGAGCTGGCGCTCGGCGGCACGGATCTCTTGGCTGAGGATCTCGATCGTCTCCAGCAGTGGCTGCAGAGCGGGCCGGAGCGCCTGGGGAATGTGGGGCTGCACCTTGCGGGCGAAGGCCGGGGTGGAGGTGGAGGGGAGCCGGCCACCCAGGGCTTTGACGGCGCCGCGGACATGGTTGACGAGCTGGGTGCGGGCGCGGACCAGGCAGTCGCGGGCCCGGAGTCGAGCGAGGTCGGCCTGGGCCGCTTCGCCACGGTGACGGATGGGGAAGAGGAGTTTGGGATCGAGCCGTCCCACCCGGGCGAGGGTCTCGGCGTCGACCTTATCGGTTTTGGAGTCGTTGGCGTAGATGAGGCGCACCCTGCGGGCATTGGCGACCAGGACCTCGTGGCCAAGCTCTTCGAGCAGCCGGCTGACCCAGGGGGAGTGGGTGCCGACCTCCATGACGATGCGCAGGGGCTCGCGACCGGCGAACTGGCGGCGCAGGGCCTCCGCAGTGGTGCGGAGCCGCCCTTCGGCGATCACGCCGGTCTGGAAGTCCATCTCGCAGTAGCGGCAGAAACGGTCGCCAAGATCGAGTCCAACCGTTATAGTGGAAGCACTGGAACCAGCGGTCTTGTGAGACATGGGCCAACCTCCGGTTGTTGGGCCGCAAGAGCCCGTTTACGCTTGAGGATCCTCCGATGAAGGATACCTCGTCTCACCGGAGGTTGGCCTTCTCATCTCAATTCTGAAGCGCAAAGTCGTTAGGCACAGCGGCCGCACATACACGTAGTATTGGGTGCTGGTGAGGTGAACCTTGACACACTAGCGAGTTGGAGCAGTGCCGAGATACGACTACGTTTGCCAGGACTGCGGAGAAGCGTTCGAGATTCGGGCCTCGATGTCCGCCTATTCGGAGGGTCTGTCGCCCCAGTGCCCCAAGTGCGGCTCGGAGGACACGGCTCGGGTGTTCGGGTCGGTGAACGTGCTGACCGGCCGGTCGCCGGGCGCGAAAACGGCGGGCGGATGCGGGTCATCGCGTTTCACTTGAGCGGGCCGATGAAGCCGCTCAGGTCTGGGCGGGTGAGACGCACGGCGGGCCAGCCATGGTGCTGGCCCGTCTTTTTGTGAGCGGTTACAGTTAGTCACCGTTAGGGGAACGGCGACAGTGAAGACTTTCGTAACAGGGGGCACCGGCTTCATCGGCACCTACGTGGTGAAGAGGCTTGCCGGGACGCAGCATGAACTCATCTGCCTGGCCAGAGAGACCAGTGATAGGCGGACCCTAGAGGCCAGCGGCGCGACCGTCGTCACAGGGGATGTAACGGACAAGGACTGCCTGCTTGCCAGCATGCAGGGTTGCCAGTGGGTCGTTCACCTGGCGAGTAGCTTTGTCTTCTGGGTGCCAAACAGGGATGTGTACGGGACCGTGAACGTCGACGGCACCCGGAACGTAATGGAAGCTGCTCTCGAGGCAGGCGTGTCCAAGGTCGTACACGTCAGTACGGCTGCCGCCTATACGCTCGCACCAAGCATGAGGGTGATCTCGTAGCCTGGGAGCTGTACCACAAGAGCGGATTGCCCTTGGTCGTCGTGTATCCCGGTGCGGTGATCGGCGCCAATGACCCCAAAGCCGCCGGCCGCTACATCAGGAACATCGCCCAACGCCGGATGCCGGCCCAGGTTCTCACGGACGTTGTCTTCCCTTGGGTATATGTGGGAGATGTCGCTGAGGCGATCGTCGCAGCTCTTGAGAAGGAGGGCAACATCGGTGAGAGGTACCTGCTGACAGGTGAGAACCTCAGCTTCGGTGAAGTGAACGGCATCATAGGCGAGATCGCTGGAGTGCCGCTGCCGAGACTGCGCCTTCCCGATTTCGTCACTTTTGTCAGCGCCTACATCCTGACCATGCTGTCCAGGTTCACGAAGAAGCCTCCGATCTTGGACATGTGCGTCGACCAGATACGGCTCATGAAGCACGGAGGGTTGGTCGATGGTAGTAAGGCGGAGAGGGAATTGGGGATGGTGTACACACCTATTCGCGACGCACTCAGAGAAGCGATTACCTCACTACCCGAATAGGTGAGGGGAGGTTGCGACAGAGGGTAGATGTGACAATTGCGAGACCGCCTAAGCAGCGCGTGCAGCTGGCGCTGCAGCCGTGTCGAGCGCTTGCACTTGTCCGGTGGCTGTGCCTGTGAGGATGGCCATCACCGTGCTGACCGTCTGTCTTCCGCGTTGGCGCGGACTCCTCACGGCGCAGCTGAAGCGTGTAGGCGTGAGGCAGTCGAGCCAACGAGTGGAGAGTTAATGAGAATCTTCGTGCTCGTCGTCGTGCTCCTGGTTGTGAGCTTGGCCGGCGTGCTTGCATTCGCCGACTACCGCTGGCGAGCAAAGACCGCGGACTTCCTCGCGCAGCTTGGCGGCAACGGTTTCGTGTCATCGTCTGCCGCGTTCTCGGCAGCCGAGATCGAAGGCCTACCAGCACCAGTGATTGGCTATTTCCGTGCCGTCCTGCGCGACGGGCAGCCGATCGTCCGCCGCGTGCGCCTGTCCCAGCAAGGGGATTTCCTGCTCCGACCAGCGGAGAACGGATGGCGCCCCTTCACGGCGACCCAGTATATCGCCGTTCAGCCTCCCGGTTTCGTCTGGGATGCACGCATTCGCATGGTGCCAGGGCTCGCGGTCCGGGTCCGCGATGCCTTGGTTGGCGGCAGCGGCTACATGCACGCCAGCCTCATGGGAATTGTCCGCCTGGTCTCAGTCGAGGCGACCGCGGGAATCACTGCCGGTGCCCTGCACCGTTATCTGGCCGAGGCGGTTTGGTGCCCGAGCGCGCTTCTACCCTCTCAAGGGGTGATCTGGACTCCGGTTGACGACTCTATCGCCCGTGCGAGCCTCAGCGTCGCGGGGACCACGGTGTCGCTCGACTTCCGTTTTGGCAGGGATAGCCTCGTGCAGAGCGTCTTCACTCCCGAGCGGGCTCGCGATGTGGACGGCCGCGCCGTACCCACAGCGTGGCAGGGGCGCTTCCTCGATTACGCGAAACGCGACGGGATGCGTATCCCTCTGAGCGGCGAGGTCGAGTGGCTGCTCCCGGAGGGTCCGCAGGTCTATTGGCGAGGACGCATCACCGAGGTCTCGTACGAGTACCAGGAGCGAGGGTGAGCCGACTGCGCGTTCGCGGCCGCCTGACACTATCAAGAGGGCCGTGGCTGGCGTTCTGAGCGAGTCCTCTCATCGTGGATGTGCTGCTCCTCAGGATGCAGCTGAAGACGATATCGGTTAGCTAGCGACTCGGTCACTGGGGAGCCTGATGATGAACGATCCACGAATCGTTGAGGTCCTACACCTGCTCGATCCCAGGCCCGGGACGCGCCTGTGGTATGGTGGTGCGACGCCGCTGGGCTGCCTGCGCGGGGTCTCGGCCGAACAGGCCGTGTGGAGACCGTTTCCTGATCGACATAGCATCTGGGAGTTCACACTGCATCTTGCCTACTGGAAGTACGCGGTCCGCAGGAATTTGGAAGGTTCACCGATAGGCGGCTTTGCGCGCTCGCCGGCGAATTGGCCGTACGTACCGAAAGTTCCGGATGAGCGTTCGTGGAAAGAGGACCGCGCACTGCTGCGGTCCGAGCAAGAGAAGCTTGTCGCAGCGGTTCGCGCTATCCACCCGAAGCGACTTGATCACGAGGCTCCGGGAAGCGGTGCCTACAGGTTGGTGGATCTACTCTATGGCATCGTAATGCATGACGTATATCACGTTGGACAGATTCAACTACTGAAACGTCTGTACCAGAACGCGATGAGTGGCGTCGAGTAGATTGTGGCCTTGGCAACTTCGCTCGTGGGTATCACCTGTCGAGCGTGGCCCACAACTGAGGCGCTGATGCGTTCTATGAGAGCGATTGTTAGGCAGTGCCAAAGGAGTCGTTGACATGGATGCGGAAAGCCCAGCGAGCTTCAAGAACGTGAAGGGCCAAATCGGTTCTTGCGGTATCTGGTGCGGGAGCTGTGTGGTCGGGAATGGCACGCTAAGAGAGCTGACCAAGAGATATGAGGCGATGACTGAGGCGTATGGGCTTCGGGAGTGGGCGCCCAAAGACTTCGACTACCTGGAATTCTCCAAAGGTCTGAGCACGATCCGTGAAATGCCGCTGTGTCCGGGGTGCCTGAAGGGCGGAGGCAGAGATGACTGCGAGATCAGGGCCTGCGCTATGAGCAGGAACCTTGACGACTGCAGTCAGTGTCCCGAGCCTGACAAATGCGAGCACGATGAGCTTGTGCAGAAGATGCGCTCCGGTGCTCGCGCCGCTGGGCTGTTTGTGAAGGACACCGATTCCAACGGGGAAGAGCTTATTGAGCGATGGACGGATGAGCTCATGCGCAAATGGCCGTGTTGTATTCTGTTCATGAATGACCAGTAGAGCACTGTTCGAGGCTGAGGACCGACGCGATGTCCAGACGAATCTCCGTGCAGAATGACCGGCCGGGAGAGAATCGGCGCGACCACGAGCCCCCGGCGGCCATCGCCAAGCTTGGCTGGCGGTACCACCATCTCGGCGTGCCGACCGAGACACCGCGGGCCGGCGAGCGATACCTTGAGCACGTCAGGATGTGCGTGTCGGGCTTTGAGACCAGTCCGTATGGGATCGAGTGGATGCGGTTCGAACCGGACAGTCCAGTGTCGGAGCTTGTCAGGACCGTGCCGCACATTGCCTTCGAAGTTGACGACCTCGACAGTGCCCTCGAGGGCAAGGAGGTCTTGGTAGAACCCAGCTTCCTTGCCGACGGCGTCCGGGTGGCGATGATCGTTGATGATGGTGCCCCGGTCGAGCTTCTTGAGTTTCGCGAGAGCACGGCGGGGACTGAAGGGGGCTGATTGAGGTGCCCGACGGCAGAGAGAAGGCCCGTCCACCAGCGATTGCGTAGTCACCCTTGTGCTGGTGGCCTCTGCTCGGTTCTAGTGTCTTTGCAAAAGACTTTTTCGAGGAGGAGCTATGACACCAAAAGAGATCTTCGGGATCCTCGTGCGCTTTGTCGGTCTCTTGTCGGTACTCTATGGCGTGAAGGCGCTCGTCCTGTTCTTCGAGGTGGAGTCCGCTGTGGAGGCGGTGGGCGACGGGTCGGGCGCCAAGCTGGCGTCGCTCGCCGTGGCTCTGCTGGCGTTGGTGATTGGCGCGTATCTGCTGGGCGGTGCGCCGAGCGTGATGAGCTATAGCTACCCGGGGTCTCCGAAGCCAGCGTCGTAGTACGGCGAGGTTCGTCTAGTACGGTCTTAGAAGCGTTCGCAGCTGGCGCTGTCGGGTTCGGGGCTGCCGGCCAAAGGTTGAGTTGCCCCTTTGGATCCTGCCTGTGTAGCTGAAACGCCGAGCCGTCAGACTGTGGAAAAGGGGGCTAACAGCAATGATCGATCCTGGGCTGACGGGCAGAGTCGCCCTGATCACCGGCGGTAACAACCCCTACGGGATCGGAGCGGCGACTGCGAAGGCATTTGCCGCGCAAGGCGCGGCGGTATTCATCCACTACTTCCGCCCATCGACTGATAGGTCCAAGGAGTCGACAGACGAGACCGCTGAACCGGATGGTCCCGGCTTGGACTTCTACTTGGCGATGCAAGCCAAGTCTGCGGATGAGGTTGTCCAGGCGATTCGCGACCAGGGAGGTCGGGCTGAGTCATGGGAGGCGGACTTGGCGGATGAGGCTGTGGCCCGCGAGCTCCTTGACCGCGCGGAGCGCGCACTTGGACCTGTCGATATCTTGGTGAACAACGCTGCAGACTACGAAGCAGACACGTTCCTGCCGGAGAGCAGTCTTGAGCAAGGCGACCGAGCCTTGTGGCCAGAGGGGCCGACCACATCCACGCTCACGGCAGCAAGCCACGACCGACACTTTGCCGTCAACACACGGGCCGCGGCTCTGCTGACAGCGGAGTTCGCCCGCAGGCACGTTGAGGGCGGGCGGCGCTGGGGCCGCATCATCAACGTGAGCGCCGACTGTGCGTGGGGTTGTCCGGGCGAGATCTCGTACAGGGCGAGTAAGTACGCGCTGGAGTCTTACAGTCGCAGTGCCGCCGCGGAACTGGGCCCATTTGGCATCACGGTGAATGCCGTCGCGCCGGGGCCCGTACAGACCGGGTACATAGCGCCAGAGATAGAGCGGAAGCTGGTCGCCGACATCCCGTTGCGACGCGTGGGTCGACCGGAGGACATAGCCGATGTCATCGTGTTCCTTGCTTCAGAGCAAGCCGGCTGGGTTACCGGACAATTGCTGACTGTACACGGTGGGCACCGTACGTCACCCGGTCTTTAGGCGACGACGTCAGTCGCGGAATACTCGAATCAATCCACGTACGAACTCGGGATCTTCCTCACCGTTCGGGTTGTTGTTCTGCGCAAAGATGATGAGGCCGTCCTCATCCAGGAGGTGTAGGAACACGAAGACGAAGCCGAAATCGTTGCCTCCCGCCATGATTCTCACTCGGCGCCCTTCCGCGTCCGCGGGTGGGGAGCGATACGCCCAATACCTTTCGAGCGCTTCTCCAGCCAGGACCCGGCCCTCTCTCAAGGCTCGGTGCCACTGATAGAGATCCATTAGCGAGCCGAAGACACCGCCACTTCCCATCAGCGCCCAGGTCGTCTCTGGCCAGTACTGGGGAGCATTCCTTTCTCCGTAACTGGCAAGGGCACCGTGACCGCTGGCCACCAGCTCATCGGGTACTGTGCGCTCTCCGTAGAAGCCGGTTGAAGTCATACCTGCGGGCTCGAAGAGGTGCGCACGCAGGAAGCCGTGGAAGGACTCGCCGGATACCAGCTCGACTATGGCCGCCAAGAGGGTGTAGCCGGAGTTCGAGTATGCCCGATCAGTTCCGGGCTTAAACAGCAGAGGTTGGGCGAGGATCCGCTGCATTGCCTCGTCCCGACTCATCTCTTGGAAGTCGCCAGAGTCATCATGGTACTGATGAAATCCGGCGCTCATGCGGATCACCTGGTCGACCGTGATGTGTGCTTTGTCTTTCGGTGCTTCGGGGAAGAACGTCCCGAGTGGATCAGCGACCCGGAGTCTGTCCTGTTCTTCGAGCTTCAAGATCGCGGCCAGGGTGAAGTCCTTCACTATCGATCCCATATCGAAGACGGTCCCGGGGCCATTCGGGTAAGCTCTGGCTGGGTCTGCCATTCCATAGCCTTTGAGGAGCACGACTTCATCGTTCTTCGCCACGAGGACGGCTCCGGCGAAGCCTTGATGGGCCCATTCCGTAACGAAGGAATCCAGCCGCTGGCTCAGGTCGCCCGTCACCACAGTTTCCGTCTGGGCGGCAGCCGAGCGAGCGAAGAGGAGTGTCAAGATCAGCAACCTAAGGTGCCCAGTCTTCATTCTCGACCTGGAAGCGGTAGAGGGTATCTGCCACGACAAAGCAAGCTACATTGCTTCCCCACAGTCAGGAAGGGATCGGCATCGCCGCGCGGCTACAGCCATCTGCGTTCCGGTGCTGTTCAGCGAGCGTTTGCAGCTGCCGCTCCGGGCGTCCAAATTTCTAAAGCTCTGTGCTGATTCTGGTTCATCGCGCCGTAGCGGAAACGCCGGGCCCTCAGACCGCCTGCCGAAGCAGGTCGGCGATCGATCTCATCGGTCTGTGTCGGGAGTCGACATCGAAATGGTTACAGATTGGCTTGGTCGAGTCATGATGCGGGACCTAGAGTCTCTGTGTGCTCAGCTGCGCGGCTACCAAGAGGAAAGCGACATCTGGAGGCTGGTGCCGGGCCTCACGAATTCGGCGGGTACTCTGGTTCTGCATCTTGCTGGAAACGTTCAACACTACGTTGGGGCGCAGCTGGGCCAGACCGGCTATGTTCGCGACCGGGAAGCTGAGTTCGATACGAGGAACCTGCCGCGAGCCGAGTTGCTGGATCGAGTTGAGGCCGCGGGTTCTGCATTGCAGGTTGGTTTGCAGAACATGCGTGACCAAACACTGGAGGCGGAGTATCCCGTTGAGGTAGGCGGGGTTAGACTGCCGACCGGCCTGTTCTTGCTACATCTGGCTACACATCTCGCGTATCATCTCGGGCAGGTGGACTATCATCGCCGGGTCGTGACGGGCGAGGCCAGTCTGGCGGGCATGCAATCGATTCCGGCGCTGGTCTGTAGCGCGGGTGACGCATCGAGCAGGAGAAGAGGAGGCTAAGATGTTCACACGATATCCAGTGGTGGCCGCCCTGGCGATCGGGCTCACGATCGTGGCCTGTCAGCCGCCTGCTCAGGAAGCGGGTGCGCTGTCGGATGAGGACGTGGCCGCCATCAGAGTAAAGACGGACGCGTTCGTGCAAGCAGCGCTGGCCAACGATTGGGCTACGGCAGCGGAGATCTACAGCGAGGACGTTGTGCTGATGCTGCTTGGTGTGCCTGTCATGGAAGGCCGTGCGACCTGGCAAGCATGGGCGGCCTCGCTGAATGTCACGGTCACGCAGTACAGCATCGAGATCCAAGAAGTCGACGGTCGCGCCGATCTTGCCTTCGTGCGCGGGAGGTTCTCGGAAAGCCTGGTGGTCGAAGGTGCGCCGGAGCCCGTGTCGGATACAGGCAAGTACCTGCAGATATGGCGGAGGGGTTCGGATGGTTCATGGCTGGTTGCACTGGAGATCTGGAACTTGGACGAGCCGCCGATCGAGGCCGGTTCTGAGACTCAGAGATAGCGCAGATTGGAAGTGAAGCGCGCTCTAACGGTTGTCCGGGAGTTCGTTGCCGCCATCAACGAGCACGACCTCGATCGATTGCTCGGTCTGATGACGGAGGATCACGTCTTCATTGACTCGGGCGGCGCGACGGTGCATGGGCGTGAGTCGATGGGAAGGGCGTGGCAGGGGTATTTCGGGATGGTCCCGGACTACCGGATAAGGGTTGAGGAAGCGATCGAGTCGGGAGATCTGGTTGTGCTCTTGGGAACTGCTGGAGGCACCTACAGCGTAGCCGGCAAGTTGGAAGCGGAGAATCGGTGGGAGACTCCGGCGGCTTGGCGTGCGCTGGTGCGAGATGACCGAGTGGCTGGGTGGCGAGTGTACGCGGATAACGAGCCCATCAGGCTGGTGATGGGGAGAGTTTCGGATTCAGGTTGATAGGCGTTCAACCCGGGCGCGTTGGTGGGGGAATCGGAACACAGCTACTGAATGCTATTCAAAGCGAAGCCCGGCGACTTGGGCTGTCAATGATCGCACTCAACGCGACCTTGAACTCCGTGTCGTTCTATGAAGGGCACGGCTACTCTTCTTTCGGGGAGAGCATGAACGTGCTGCCGAGTGGCATCGAGTTGCCGTGTGTGCGCATGGAAAGGAAGTTGCAGTGACATACTGTCAGTCTGCCAGACGGCAGAAGTGTGGACGCAACGGGAGGTGATGCCGAGTGGCGGCACGGAAGAGGCGCCGCAGGCGCGACATTGAGAGAGACTATCCGCGCTGGCAGTTCATCGCGAAACTACGACGGCTGGCTGATTGCCTTGAGCAAGGGGAGCGCTTTCGTATTCAAGTTGCGGGCGAGCGTATCTCGATTCCTCCTACAGCGACCATCAATATCGAGCACGAGCGAGGTTCATCAGAGGAGGAGATCGAATTCCAACTCAAGTGGTCGTTGGGGCCGTGATCTGGGCTTTGTCGACAGCGGAGGAGATAAGGCTATGCCAGGGGTGCACACTGGTGCGGAAACCATGTACGGCTGGCGCCTAGGCCCTGACTGCAGCGGGTAATCTGGGCAGCGTTGACCTGTGCTTGAACCCTCGGAGGGGAGAGTCACTTCCATGATCAGTCGAACTATGGTGGGCATTCTCCTGTCCGCGCTGTTCGTCTGTCTGCATACCACCAGCGTTTTTGGTCAGAACGTCCTCGTCGTGTACTACAGCGAGGGTGGGCACACTCAGGCGATGGCGGAGGCAGTGGCCAGGGGTGCGAGGGCGGCATCTGACGGCGAGGTGCGGCTTCTCGCCGTGGACGAGACCTCGGCCGACGATCTGCTGTGGGCTGAAGCTGTGATCGTGGGCACGCCCGTGCATGCTGCGAACGTGGCGGCGCGAGTCCAGGAGTTCTTGAGCCACTGGCCCTGGGAAGGGCGGATGAAGGACGAGATCGGCGCCGCCTTCGTCACGGGCGGCGGAATCTCCGCTGGGGAGGAACTGGCGCAGCTCAGTATTCTGCACAGCATGTTGATCTACAATATGATCGTCGTGGGTGGGCCGACCTGGGCGGAGGCGTTCGGTGCCTCGGCGGTCACACTGGAGGAGCCTTTCACTGACACGCGCGAGGAGCCATGGGTCGATCCGAGCTTCCTCGCCAAGGGCGAGCCGCTGGGCGAGCGAGTCGCTCAGCTGGCCGCTCGACTCGAGGGCCGAGACTAGGCGACGCTCACATTCTAAACGGGGAACGCATCAGAGGGTTGCACGAGGAGGCATGCATGTCAGCTGACCGTCATCCAGATCCAATGCAATGTCCACGTTGCGGCTCTTCGCTGGAGTATTGCGGCACCAAGAAGTTTCACGAAGGCACGCAGTGGGGCATGTTCGGGGACATAGCCGAGCTGTCTGAGAATCGCGAGCATTTCGACGTATACATGTGTCCGAGGTGTGGGCGGGTAGAGTTCTTCGTGGATGGTGTTGGCGAGGAATTTCGTCCGCACTGACCGAAAGTCGCCAGCGAGCCGCGTCGGGTCGCCACACAAACCGAGTATTCCAGGTAGGCATTCTATGAGACCGCTGAGACGTGCTGTGGGGCTTTCTCTGCTGCTTGGTGCCTTTTCAGTGCTCGCGGTGGTGCTGAGCTATCTCGCCCTAATGGACATCTGGCAGAGACAGGAAGATCTCACGTTGGAGTGGAGCGTTGTGCGGGCAGCGTTGCTGGTGATCGTACTGTTCCAGATCTCGGCGCTGATCACTCTCGGCCGGGTGTTCCAGGTGCTCAGGTGATCGTTAGCTGAACAGGAGTATATGTGAGATGGCCAAGCTAGCCGGTTGGTGGTCCTTCGTTATGGTCGTCACGATGCTCGGCGGTGATGGTGCTGTGATCAGGCTGCAGGTTGAGTCTCAGGCCATAGAGGTGGCAGAGCCTCTGCGGTACGCACGGCTCTACTCTGATTCGAGTGGTGCCTCGCACTTCGGCGATGAGGAGTTGACTTTCGAGTTGGTGGACTTCGCGCCGCCAGCTCCGCCGATCTCGGTTTCTGAAGTCCTCAGCACCGACGGGGTCGTCATCATCTCCAGCCCCGCGGGCTGGCAAGGTGATTGGCACGCTGCTCCGCGTCGGCAGTTCATGTTCTGCCTATCAGGCGAGGTCGAGGTCGAATCGTCTGACGGCGAGGTGCGCCGGTTTGGCCCGGGGTCCGTGGTCTTGGTGGAGGACACTGTGGGTAAAGGCCATCTCTCGCGAGTGGTGAGCACACATCGGGGTTTCATGGTCGTTGTGCCGGTGGTGGAGAAACAGCCATGAGCAACAGGAGTGACGGCTGAGCGCACCGTTCTGATGGTCATCGTTCTCAGAGTGTGGAGGCACGATCAATGGTTTCGTATGGCAGGGCAGTCCTGTTCGGGTTTCTGATCTGGCTGATCGCGTTCTTGGTGGCTGTTGCCATCTCTCCAATAAGGGAGAGCTCTCGAGCCCTTTTTGAATCAATAATGCCGGTGGTGCTGGCGGTAAGCACTGTCGCGTTTGCAGTACTGTACTTCCGGAGGGTACGGAGCGCGTTTGTCAGAGAGGCTATGTTACTGGGGCTGCTGTGGTTCATGATCAGCGTGGTGATCGACCTTCCCCTCATGATGACGGGCCCTATGCAGATGACGCTACTCGAGTACGCTGCTGACATCGGGCTGGCCTACGTGATCATACCGGTGATCACGATCGGTATCGGTCTTGCGCGCGGCCAGGGCACGGTGACCGGCTAGACACTCTTCGTAGACAAGTGCGCGGTGCAAACGACTACGGTCCGATAGCGCATCTATACGACGTTTACGTCCGCGCTGACTTAGACCTGGACTTCTTTCGTCGGCGGGCCTTGTGTTACGCAGGTCCTGTCGTTGAGCTCATGGCGGGCACAGGCCGGGTGTCGTGCGCGATCCAACAGGCGAGTCGGGATTTGACATGTGTTGATATATCGCTGGAGATGTTGCGCGTTCTCTTACGGAACCTGGCCGGCCACGTCCGTAGACCGCACGTGGTTTGCGCCGACATCCGGGCACTAGCGCTGGCAAGCGACGGGTACGAGCTAGCCCTCATTCCGTTCAACTCGTTTGCCGAGCTGATCACGGCTGAAGACCAGCGTGAGGCATTGAGTGAGGTGAGGCGGGTTCTGAGAGCTCGGGGACACCTCATCTGCACTTTGCATAATCCAGTGGTTCGTGCGCAATCGTTGGACGGGGACATGAAGCTGCTTGGGACCTATGAGTTGTCGCTGGACAGACGACTCGAAGTTTGGGTCAAAGGGTCCGTCGATACGGTGACCGATGCGGCTTGTTCGGTGCAGACGTATCGGGTCTACGGGTCTCAGGGTGAGCTCGAGACTGAACAGATCCAGGAGATCCGTTTCGCACTGATCGCCCGGGAGAGCTTCGAGAAGCTGGTTGTCGAGACAGGTTTTCGAGTACTTGAGCTTATTGGTGACTACGACGGCTCGAGCTTCACTCCCGCTGCGAGTCCTTACATGATTTGGACACTGGAGAAGGTCGAGTATGTGGCCTGAGAAGTGGAGGTAGCAGTGAGCCTAGCGAACCTACATGCCTGGACCGCGAGCCCGGATGAGGCGATCAAGATTCAGGCTGAGCTGCGAGACCGGCTGGTGCTCTCGTGGG
>SMTZ1_10003922_pt1 | contig 14965 bp, 10 predicted proteins | sample DeeMarSWOR136_30_FD_25667 | JGI IMG/M metagenome (IMG submission 25667)
GAGTACCCGAAGAGGATTACGTTGCCGATATCGAAGTAAGCCTTGAGCCAGGGGCTCTCGAACTCATCCACGTACCGTGCGAATTCGAGCGGGCTCAGCAGAAACTTGTTCCAGACATTTTCGACCGCGATGACCACGCCGAGCTCCTCAGCTAACGGCAGTAGTTTCCGGATGTGCCTCTGCGAGCGCTTATAGGCCTGCTCATAGCTGACGTTCTCATTGACTACCGCGGGCACCAGCAGCACCGTATCGGCGCCCAACGCCTTGGCGCTCCGCAGGGCGGTCTCCATTCCTGCCAGCCCCTTCTCTATTACCTTTGGGTCGGGGTCGGAAAACGGCGCACCCCAGCCGCCATAGACGATTGAATGAATCGGAACCCCGGCCTGCCGTGCCAGCCTGCTAAGCCGCCGCGCTGCATCGAGGTCATCCATTGGAGAACATTCGATGCCGTCGAATCCGCATTTCTTCGCAAGTTTGAATTTTTCAGCATCCGGAAGTTTCTTCGGCAGCATCCCTAATTGAAGGGCTTTGCGCAGTTTGGCGCCCTTCTGACTGCTTCTGGCAAAGCCGGACTCACCCAGCAGGCCTGTCCCAGCCGTAATCGTAGCGGCATACCTCAAAAAACTGCGACGTCCGATAATTTCCTCTTTCATAAATCTGCCTCCTAATTTGTACATATATCCGGCGATCGCACCCATTACACAAACAGGTGCACTACGTTTTATCTACATCTCTGCATAATATACCAGTTTATCGGAATAATCCAAACTGAAAAGCCGGCTCATTGAGAGAAAATAGGTTTTTTTGTACTGGCAAAAGAAATTATCGATACCGGCGGGTGGCAGCCTTAAGCTCGTCCCGAAGAATAGGGACGAGCTTAGGGATGGCATGGGACCCCCTTTTGTGCCTTTTCATAACCGTCAACAGCCCGGTAATATCGGCTGTCCGTGTGGAAAGTTATGTTTTTATTGGTCCGTCCCATAAAAAGATAAAGTTTTTTGTATTTTTTTGCCGAATAATTAAAAGGTGTTTAGTTGTTTTTATAGTGTTGAAAAGCCGTTTTCTACAGCAAAAAGTAGTTGTTCGGAATGTCGTTTTAGACCGGAAACTGTTTTGCAGCAAATTACGAAACAGGAATCCGGGGCGGGAGAGAAATTATGAGAACCATAGCGGTTGTTAATCAAAAAGGTGGTTGTGGCAAAACAACAGTATCGATAAACCTGGCCAGTGCTCTTGCCGGCACGGGCCAGGGAGTCCTACTGATCGATATGGACCCCCAGTCACATTGCGCGGTCGGCCTCGCTGTGCCCGAGGAGCAGATCGAACAAAGCATCTACGATGTCCTGATAAGCACAAGCAGAAACGAGCCGATTAAGCTCACAGAAATACTCTGGCAGATTAGTGACAGGCTGGAGCTGGCGCCGGCCAGTTTCGACCTCTCTGCGTTCGAGCAGCAGATGGTCGGGATCGCCGAACGTGAATGCTGCCTGAAAGACGCTCTGGACCTGATAAAGAATGATTATGACTACGCAGTAATCGATTGTCCACCCGCCGTGAGCCTGCTGACCTTCAATGCACTAAGAGCAGCCACTGATGTTATTGTTCCCGTCGAGACCGGCTACTTCGCGCTCCACGGGCTAAGCAAGCAGCTTGAGACTCTCAGCATACTCTGCAGGCGGCACAACCAGCAGGTCAATGTCAGGGTCTTAGCCAGCATGTATGATATAAGGACTAAAATGGCCAGAGAAATTTTGGCCGAATTGCGAAGCCACTTCGCTGACAAAATGTTCAAGACGGTTGTCAGTTTCAATACCAAGATCAAGGAAGCATCCAGTTTTGGCCAGCCTATTAGTGAGTACGACCCTGCCAGCAGAGGCAATACAGACTTTTGCTCCCTCGCCGAAGAGGTCTTGGGCTCACAGACCAGAGAGGAGCGCCACGAATTTGTCAACACTTTGGCCGACCAGCTCGAATCCATTAGCGCCACCGCCGACGAATTGATTCAGTCTTCAAAGCCGCCGGTAGAGCTTGAGCTGGCCCCACAGACCGACGAGCTGCACCTGGCCCTTCCCGTTGAGGAGTTTACTACTGCAGAAGCGGCCCACGAAACACCGAAGCCCCTCGATACCGCCGCAAAGCTTTCTGAATATTACGGTGTTAACCAGGTGAAGGATGCCGTGGTATTTGTAACTCTGTATCCACGCGCCGGCAGTGTCCAGGTCGCCGGCGACTTTAATAATTGGCAGCCGGAACAAACACCGATGCAAAAGGTCGGTGACAGCGGCGTCTGGCAAACGGAGATGAACCTCTCTCCAGGACGATATCGATATCGCCTGGTTGTTGACGGACAGTGGCAGCAGGACCCGTATAATGAATTGACCGAATTAAATCCCTTCGGTGGATTTAACTCTGTCGTCGAGATTAAATAGAATTTATTTGGGTTCTGTTTTGTAACAGATATCGCTGGAATCCTTATAAAATATCGCCTGTATCGGTTCTAATCTCAAGTTTTCGGTATAATATCCTCTTGCTGCTGAGGAGGAGGTTAAAATTTTTCTTTTTTTTCTTTGCAATCACGTCCGATAATGTTATAATTGAAATTACATAGCCACGATTTTCCAGGAGGGTGATTGTGATTGTGTAACATTTGTTGGTGGGTTGAGAATGGATGCTCTTAGCAGATCAAAGTGGATTACGGCATCTCTGTTCGCGCAGTTGATGTCTTGTTACCCTCTATTTGCCTATTCGATTTCTTCTCGCAAAGGCTGCTTAAATCAACCAATTCCTGCCCAGCCTGATACCGGTAAAAGTTGGATATTTGATAATAATTGTAATTTTTTGGGGGAAGGAAGGAGGCGATGCCGGCAAGGAAAACAACACTTATTTTGATACATCAGGAGGGTGTTGATAAGTGTTAGTTTAATGAGAAAGCGAAATTTATATTAAGGAGAATAATGATGAAAAAGCTGATTGCAACGTTAGCCCTCATGCTGATGCTTTTTGCGAATTCCTACGTAGAAGGACAAACCGGTGAGCTCCCAGGCAGCACTCCCGAAACAGTGGTTAATGTAAACACGGATGTCGTTACCAGCCAGTCACAGGATGTTTCTGCTGTAGGCGGTGACTCCGATTCTTCTTCCAGTTCGGAGGTGAGTATCAATTCCACCTCAATTTCGAACTACAGGACACGGACGCAGCCGATTACAACGTTCCCGCCCTATTTGCCCTATTGGACTCATGGAGGCTGGGGGACTATAAAGGCATACTTCCCGAATGGACCTAATAGTGATGACCAGGTCTATGAACGGGTATTCAATCCTCGTAACCAAGATGACATGAGAGGGCTCAGGGGTGTTCTTGAATCATTACCTTATGAAAGCCCGTTTGGTGTTTTCGGCGGCTTCCTTAATAGTGTTGGGGCCGTGTTTGGTGGACCTGATAATTATCATCACGGCAGGGGTTTTGAAATAGCAAATTCACTTGTTCGTACTCGCAGACCCAGGAGAAAGCCTCTGTTGGTCTTTATTGACTCTAATGTGGATACAAATCTTTTGAGGAAAGCCGGTTACGCTTATGTTGGAAAGGTAAGCTTGGAAGGCGCGGTGGATCGCAACTGGGATCAAGTCTATGATGCCGCAGTAGCAGAGGCTTTGCCATGGAATGTTGATATCCTGCTTATCTCCGGCGGAATGAAAGGTGTCACCGTGGGCTCAAATCTTTCTTTTCCTGGAGCCGGCGGTGCTTACAGCCAGTCTAACTACTCTATTTCTTTGTTTGGGGCTGTCTCGAGCGGGATTACGGAAGGCAAAGGCAAAGCTGTTGTCAGCGCTGCAGGTTACAGGTATTGCCCGGCACTTGTTAATAGGAGAAGGATTCCTAAGGCATTCTATGAGAAATTCCACGCAAAGTTCTATAAAGGACCGGCTCAGGAGCCTGCTGAAGAACCGGTTTATATACCAGTTCAAGAGCCCAAGCAAATACCTGTTCAAGAATTTGATCTGGTGCCTGTACCGGTGATAAAAAAGCCGGTGTCAGAACAGAAAGAGCCTCAGTCGAAAGTTTCTCCCAAAGAAGCCGATGAAGCTGAAGAAGCTCCTGCCACTTCTCCTGCTAAAAGGAGACGTTACATCCCCGGCGTTGAAGTGAGCCAGCAACTTTATGACATGGCGGGATTTGGATTACATCAGAGAGTGCAAAATGTAACAATAAAGTAACTTTCATAGAGATAAAAATCTCTAATGAAACTGATATGATGCCTTCGCTGTGAGGGAGAAAGGAGGTCGCAGATAGAGCGAAAAAGGTTGTTTATAGTGTTGTAATTGCTGATGCTTTGTTAGCAGTTAGAAGGAAATCTGAAAAAATAAAAAGAAAAGGAGTTTAGTATGCTTAGAAAATTCTTACTTTCAGTGGTGGTCGTTTTGTTGCTATCCTCCGGTGCCTTTGCCGATATTGGCCTGACCCAGAGTTTTGAAATTGGCGAGTTGAATAAGGTCAAGGTAGTTGGAGGATTCGGGAAGGGATATGGAAGAAACTATCTGGAGATTGGCCAAAGACAGGTGGAAAGCAAGGCTTGCTTGGGCAGTGCAGCCATCAAGCAGGGAGGTATATTTACCCAGCATGCACGAGTTCGGGCCCGGAGTGGTGAAGTTGGTGTTGTACAGGATGCTTCGGTCAAAGGTTCGCAAAACCCGTTTATCGGCCATGGACGTAGAGTTTCACAAACTCAGGGGCAGAGTCTGAATCTGAACTTTAACACCATTGCCCGCAAACCTTTTAATGCTGTTGGCCGTGTAAAGGGCTCACAGAGTTTCGTTGGTGGACAAAGTCAGAAGCAAACCTATCGCGGAGGATTTAGTGCAAGCTCTCAGTTTGTTCGGGCTGAACAAGATGTTAAGATTGTCGGCGGCCCGAACTCTAATGTTGTTGTAGATAATACTCTGGATGTTAAGATGAGCCAGGGCAATAGTGTTCCTGGCGGCCCGGCTCCCAGACCCCCAAGGCCCCATGGGGACCCATAGTTAGTGACCGGCTAAATGTCGAAAAGTTAAAAAGACCTTTTTTCTTAGTTTTTAGTTAAAAAGAGCCTTAAAGAGACCTCTTTCGAGAAAGAGTGCGTAATCTCTTTAGGGCTATTTTTTTGTTCCCCACCGGTTTTTTTCATTTTTTCGTTTGCCGAAAGGGTTCTATAAGGTTACAATTCCCAATATTGTAAGATGATTTGGCCGTATATAGTTGTTTGCCTCGTAAGATAAACTACCAGCTTACGGGGTTCGACTATAAAACCTGCTGACAGGTTGAGAATGGAAGCTCGCAGACGCGCACGATGGACTGTTGCAATTCTTTGGGGGGTGGGGGCTTTTTGTTTGCCTGTTTTTGCCGACGAGGTTTATAAATACAAAGGCGAATTCAACTTACAAATTCCTGCCGATCCGGACTCCAGCAAAGGCTGGATGGCTGACGCAGTTATTGAAATCGACTGCCATTTAACTATTCTTGACCTCGACGTCGGCATCAATTTGACGCATTCCAACGTCTTTGATTTGCAAATCTCTTTGCAAAGCCCTGATGGAACGACCCTTTCCTTAAATGCGTACAATCCTGATAATGAGTTTTTTAAGGGCGCAGATTACTCACAAACCATATTTGACGATGAAGCCCAGACCTCCATCGGCCAGGCCCAGCCGCCTTTTACGGGCCGATTCAGACCTAATAACGGCAGCCTGCTGGAAATATTTGATGGCAAGGACGCTTACGGACCTTGGCAGCTCCAAATCTATGATGCCTATTATCACGACACCGGCACCTTAGAAAGCTTTGAGCTTACCATCGCAATTCCCGAACCGGCTACCGTAGTGCTCCTAACACTCGGCACAGGTTGTGCAGCACTTTTACGACCCCGCCGAAGACAATAGTTTTAAATTTAATCCACAGCCAATTTGCAATTGCGGGCGCAGCGCGGCAATCTCTATTTCTTCACAGGTTTGCTTGATGGTTTTCTTTGACCTCAATTTTTTGGGTGGCGTTTAGCCGTCGCCGCCAAGCCTGCCCTGAGCTTGCCGAAGGGACGCTGAAAGTCCGCCGAAGGAAGTGCGGGACGCATTCTCAAGCATATTTAGCCCCGCAATTTATTGTGGGTTTATTTTTCTGCTTGGAGTTTTTCTTTGCCCTCCCATAGCCGGGCTTTGGCAATCTGCAGTGCCACCTTACACACGAACTCATCGATCGACTCGTCAGCCTTGAGCTTGTCTATCACTTGGGAGTAGGAGCCATGTTCCTCGTACAGCTCATCCACCAGTTTCCGCGCGGCTGCACCCGTTCGGCGAGGCAGTAAAGACGTAGCTTTTGCCCGGTGCCATGATGTCCAAAGTGCGTTTAACTTTATCTTCAACTCTCAATACAAGTCTTTGACGCACCGGAAGCCAATTGTGCCGCAACGGTCCAGGCCGGGCCGCATCAACAGAAACTTGGTCGCGAAGTTCGCCGGGCGCGGGCCGCCGTCCACATACCAATTCGAGCCGCGCGGGGAAAAGAAAGAGCCGCCCCGGATCATGCAAAAACGCGTCCGTCCGTCGGTGCGCTCGCTTTCGGTCCACTGCCAGACGTTGCCACACAGATCGTAACACCCGAAAGGTGGGCGGCCCAGGGGGAACGCTTTCACTGGCGTGATCCTGCCGGATTTGCCGTCGTTACAGCGGCCGGCCTGCATTTCGTTGCCCCACGGAAAGGTGCGACCGTCGGCGCCTTGCGCGGCATATTGCCACTCTTCCTCGGTCGGCAGCCGTTTGCCAGCCCATCGGGCGTAGGCGCGAGCGTCGTCGAGGTCCACATACACGACCGGGTGGTCTTCCTGCCCGGCGGGCGGCTTGCCCCGGGTCCAGTGCCTGAGGAAGTTCTCCGGGTGCTTCGGTTTCCATTTCGTCACCTTCAGAAACTCGGTGAACTCCGCGTTGGTCACTGGCGTGAGGTCGATGGCAAAACGCTTGAACTCAACAAACCGGCGGAACGTCACGGTGCTGAATCGGTAGGAACCGGAGAGCCGGTGCCCGCGTGGTGGTGAGGATTCGTAGTACCCGCACTCACGCTGGCGCATCTCAATGGCCAACTCCAACATGGCTGGAGGAACTTCCACCATGCCCGCAGGAGCCTGCTTCGCGCGCGCGGTTGACGCTACAGCAATAAGGTGCGTTTCACGATGAGGAGTGGCAGTTTCAAAATCAGCGCGGGCGTTGGTTTGGTGCTGGTGCTTCAAGAAAACACTAAAGTCACGGCCCAGTTGAGCGGGCTTCCCGGCGAGGATGCAACCGATACCGCGCGCCGGGAGGTTGACATCAACCTGCAGACGGCTCTCGATCGCCTCCGGCCGAAGCTCCTCGCCTTTGATCAGGTCGTGGACTTTTTCGCCCGGTCGAACTTCGATCTCGAACAGCCGTCCCGACACAGGTTCGTTTCTACGGTTTACCAGCGTCCACAGCCGCAAGCCATCTCCTTCCCATAGGCTGGCATACAAGCCCGACTGGTTGGTTGGCACCAGCGGAGTCCAGTTCTCCCCGGAAAAGAGCGCGGAATAGCGCCGCTGAATCGGGAGCATAGCGCGCAGGATCGAACGGTCGCGCGGGCTCCAGGGAACCCACGCTCCGAAGACATTCTCCCACACCATCGTCCCGGAGCCGTTCATCCAGGCGGTATGGAGTTCGGCGGTGTGGTCGTAGTCCCATCGCTTGACTTGATGTTGAATGTGGTGGCGCTCGAACCATTTATTTCGTAGCACGCCAGGCACTTCGCTGTCTTTGAACCATTGCGCCCAGGACGCGTGATGATTGTGGATGTTCTCCAGCGGCAGAACCCCTTCGCCCTCCAAAATCACACCGGGCCGCGCCGCGTCAAGCCGGGCCCGAAATTCACCAGCGCCTCTGTCCATCGTGTCAAGGAAGATGCCGTCGGCCTCGATGGCGGCGACCAGTTCGGCGAGCGTCTCTAAATCGTTCGTTCCCTCCCGGCGCGTGCTGGTGTCCCACGGGTTGTAGTCGATGAAAATTTTCACGTTGCGCCGGTGGTATCGGCGGCTGAGTTCGCGCAGGCCGTATAGCCCGCCCGGCATGTCGCGGTAGAAATCGAACTGGTTGCGATCGTCCACGCCAATCCGCGGGTAGGCATGCCACAAAACAAGGCTGTCGTAGCCACCGAACTCGCGCCAGCCGTGGTCGAGGAACGCGTCCGCCGTGTAGGCGCCCGAACGCGGATCGTAGAACGTTTCGTTGCACATCATCAGAAAGCAGCAGGCAAACGACGCGGCCGCCCAGGCGAACTCCGGCTCCCGGTAGAGCACATCACTGTAGTTCAGCCGCCGCTTCGTCTGCTCGCGCCAGCCTTGCAGTTGCTCCCGGAATGCGGGCCAGTCTGCCGGATTGGCGGGCGCGGGGATGATATTCTGGTCCGGTTTGAACTCCCAGGGTGTTGACTCGACGGCCGCAAGGATGGGTAATCCCCGCCAGACCGCGACGGTGGCGGCACCTGTTATACTTCGCTGGAGAAAGGAACGACGCGAGGGTTTCATAAGCCGATATTTTTCATATTAAAAGCTTGGCTACGCAAAAAAGCCTTCCAATACTGCAATAATATCGAAAATCTTCCCCGGATTATAATAATCCAAAGTCTTTTTTAAGAATTTTATTGCTAATTCCGCCAAAATCCAAACGCTTAGACTTAAAAATACTGTAGAGGCATGTTTTTTTGCAGACCTCAACGACCATTCTTTTATCTTCTTTGGTAAAGCCAAACGCCTAAGAAAATTGTCGAGATTGTTAGCCAAAGCAAATATCCCCGACAAAATTATATGATTGATACATTTCTTTTCATCCGGCTGCTTAATCCGTAAAATGAAAAATTGCCAAAAAATATTTGTATTTTCGCAAAAAATTGACATTTATTCGGACTCGATATGGGCAAAATCAGCGTCTGTGGAGACATTTTGGCAACGTAATGTCACCTGGAAATCAGGGTGTTTTCCAGCTCGTGAAAGAAGTGACTTTGCGAAGAATTTTGGCATTATGAAGCTCTAAGGTGTAGCTGTCTTTCTTATAGTAACTGTCCCAAGTTTAGTGGTTGAGGTGAAAAAAAATAGGTCTCCTTGCCGATAAAAAATAAGAATCACAAAAGGCAAGGAGACCAAAAATGGTTAAATACATTATTGCATCGGTTAGCACAGAGCTAAAACTTGAGCGTCGTTGCCCACATTGCCATCGATCTAATGGGAATATCCACACTGGAATTCAATATCGTTTTATCAGCGACACAAAGGTCGCTGTTATAGCTCAACGTCGGATGAAGTGCCCTTGGTGCAAGACTACCTGGACTATCCGATCAGAAGGAATTGGTCATGGCAGACAAAGAAGTGATCGGCTTATCTCGTTTGGGATATTCTTGTATATGTTGGGCCCCAGCTACCGAAATGTGGTAAAGTGCCTTAAGATGTTGGTTTGCGGGGGCTCTAAAAGCAGCATCGAAAGGGATGTGGCAGCAGCAGGTCAGAAGGCCAAGGCCCTTCATTTGCAAGGTCCACGAGCGAGAGTTAGGGTATTGGGCGTAGATGGCACAGGGGCAAAAATAGCCGGTGAGACCACAAGCAGGGTCTGCTATTTTTCACCGATATCGAGCGTAATAAGCTTATTTGTGTAGAGGCGGTGAATGAGAAAGACGCTCGGAAGGTGCGTGAGCATGTACTTCGTGTGATGCGTGAAGTTGGAGCTGGCGAGCTACGGACAGATGAATTAAGTGTATACGAGCACATTGTTCCACAAGAACATCATAGTATATGTCTGGCTCATTGGCGTAAGAGCAAATACCGAAGGGCCAGGCAACTGGCCCGGCAGTTAAAGCAAGAAGGTTTGCAATTTGAATCGCAGGATATGTTAAAGTCAATAGAATTATTGCGTCAGGAGCCTCGGCCACCTACCTTACCAGAGGCTGTGGAGTTTTTCATGCTCCGGCCGGTGAAAGGTTGGGAAACGAACCATAGTCATATGACTACGAGCTTTTTCATGCTCCTTCCGGGGACAGGTCGTGAAACGATCCATAGTCAAATGACTAAAAGTATTTATATGTTTCGGTCTACAGAAAATTCGTCTTAATCCGGGAGCTTAGATTTGCGATCATTATGCAGCGATAAAGTGTCAGGTGGATAGTCAGATGACTATGAGCTTTTTCACGCTCCGTCCGGCAACAGGTTGGGAAACGAACCATAGTCATATGACTACGAGCTTTTTCATGCTACAAAGCTTGATGCTGGATTTGAGACGACGGAGGGCCCCCGGCAGAGAAACAGAGAAGACTGCACCGGGGGTAAACTCCGGGACAAAAGATAATGTCAGTTAATTGGTTCCGCCATAAGACGGCGGATTCCGTAAAACGACGTCGGATCTTCGACTGCGATATTAGTTAATCGGAAAAAAGACAAAAAGGATGATGTACGGTTTGGACAGAAGGCTCATACTACACGAACACCTTCAAAAAAAGGAAACCCTCAAAAGACCTTTTTTGTCTCTTGAGGGTTCCATTACGAAACTTCTAACATGAAACTCACAGGCTCACTTTGTTTGGCGTCCTGTGCAGTGTCTGGTTCGGCAGAGGCGATGCTTCGTATTCTATCAATTTCTGTTAAGAATGAAAGTCTGATTTGCTTTTTTCTGTACCAGAAAAACCAAAGAGCCATCGCCAACAACTCGACCCGCCCCGATGCAATGACGGTCCTTCTGAACACACACGGTCAACAGGCTATCCTCAATAGCAGTTGCTGCGGCATCGGGATCTGGGACATGCCACTTCGCAGCCCGGCGAAGGGCAATGAACTCCTGTGTTGTGGGTGCTCTGACTGCGAGACTCCCCACAAGATGTCGGAGACAAAAGACTACAGACTCAAGAGACAAGACGGAAGACAGAAGACGGAAGAAAGGTTACCAGGTTATCAGAAAATCAGGGTGTTTTTCAGCTCCTGAAAGGGGTGACTTTTCGAAGAATTATGTTATTTTACAACTCTCTCTGACAGCGATAATTTCATCCGGTCTTTACTATATTGAACGTTTGATTTTTTCCAAGATGGGCTGCTGTGCCGGGGCAGCGATATTACTCAGCCTTTTACAAAAACGATTCAATCGTCGCGGAGCAGTTTTCGCAGGCTTTCCAGGAGGACAGCCTCAACATCGGGGGCAAGATTTGAGGCTCGCGGGCCAGTTTCATAACCGCCCTGCTCGTAGGCCAGGGCCGTGCCGATGTAGCCGGGACCGTAGTCGCCATAGGCAGCCATCGCGATGAACAGGTCGTGACGCATCTGTTTGGCCGCGAGTTGATACTCGACGAACAGTTCGCCCGGCAAATGGAGCACACGGGCCTGACCGAGGCGGAGGCAGGACAGCTCCGTTTGGTGCCCTGCCTGGCAGCGCTGCAACCAGACAAGTCGTGCCGCCGCGCCCGAATGGATGCCTTTGTCCGACCCGCGCAGGGCGGCTTCGAGCTCCGATTCCTTGAGATGAGCCGCGGGAGGCAGCGCGACGGGTACGACCTCCCAGCCGACATCCTTCAGGGTGAGCGGCAACTTCTCCGTCACCTCCCACGCGCGTTTCATTCCGTCAGCAAGGCGCTGGGCCAGCACCCAACGCGTTGTGTGTGAGCCATCGTTGTATTTACCGGCGCCCAGGTTGCCGCCGGCACCGTTGAAATGCACATGCAAGGCGTCGGGAACCTGCTGCTGTCGTAGAAAACGGGCGATGCCGGGGAAATCGGGGTTCGCGATGCCGGTGCGATAGTAACTCTGCGGATGACAGGCGTAGTAACTGAGCACGGCGAGCGGCTGGTTGCCGTTCCAGAAGCTGATGAGCGAGACGATGGGATCAATGGTGCCTTCCGGTTCGGCACGCAAGGCGGCGTCCTTGGTTGCGGTGTACCGCATGGCGCGCACTTTGCCGTCCGGCCCGAGGATGCGCCGATTGGAGGCCACCTCTTTGACTTCCGCCTGCCCGAGCCCAAGGTGAGTGACGGGCTTGCTCTCGCTTAGCGAGGCGCGAACCGCTGCCGTGAGCCGCTCCAACACCACGCGGGCGAAGGAGCCCTCATAACGGCCCAATGGCAGGCCTCGCTCGCGGAGCAGCCTTTCGGTCCCAAAGTCACACTCCGGTGCGTCATGCTGGTGTACTGTATGGACCGCCACTCGCTGCGGTGTCGTTCCCGCGGCCTCCGCCAGTCTTCGCCGAAACACATCGTGACCCTCGTTGCTGATGCCAATCCAGTCGACCGCGCACAAGACAATAGGCTCACCGGCACCCAGCACAATCACGCCGCGACCGCGCAAGCCGAGCTCACCCTGTGCCTTGACCGGGTCATAAGCCATCATGCTGCCCACGGGTGGGGTGGCGTCCACATCGAACACGGCCAGCCGCAAACCTTCGGCCCGCAGCGTGGCGGCGATGGAGACAAGGGCGCAGGCAACGAGCAATGTAGCGCTTGGGCGGCGTGAACCTGCATCAAGAGGACGGCTGACTGGTCGAGATGTAATTTGTACTGATTGACTTTGGTTCATTGGACAACCTTTCTCTCCCCCCATCGCCTCAGAAATCCAGCAGCTTCAAGACATCTTCGATGATCCCTCTTGCTGATCCGGTGGCCCGGCCCAGAGGGACTGTCAAAGACACTGATCCTCAGAGATCCTCGTATCGCCTGCGTTGCTCTTACCCTACAGTCGTTCGAGTCCAAATTCAGAGTTAATTGTACGCAAACATGGCCACCGAAGTCAATCCTAAATTCTCTCCCCTCAGCCGCACGTACAGCAGTGAATAGACCCGAGGATGCGGATTCTTGTAGTCCACGTCTCTGCCGCTTATCTTTGGTGGTCCTCATCCACCCCACCACGAACCGCGACTGACGGTAGGCGGTTTGGTGGAGAGACTAACCGCCGTGGTCCTTAAGTGCAGAAATAGGATGACTGAGTGATTTTAGACCTTCTCGTGGTTCAGCTCAAGAGAAAACAGGGCGAGGGCAAAATGGCAAGTACCTTTACACAGGAATATCTGGTAATATGGTATTCTGTTTGGATATGCACGCGCCGTAATGGCCGGCCTTGCTGATCGCGTCATACGCTGATATGATAACCGGTAGAATATTCTTGCTTAGGACTAATGTGAAAAGGAACAGCCAATCTTTTGCATTCGTACAGGCGATTGCCTCCCTGGTCTGCATAATGAGCGCGGCGTCGGCAGCCGAATTGCGCATCCCTGCCTTCACCGCCTATCTCGACCCAGACGTGCGTGGGGCACGCGTTTCGCCACGCTCCGGCATCACCGGCTGGAACGATCCGGAATTGAAGGTGCTATGGTTCGGTAAGATCAAGGTCCCAGGCAAGCTTGATTGCTCCGTGGCCCTGTGGCTGCCGACAGATGCAACGTCCGAGTTGCGACTGACTGTCGCGGGCCAGTCACACCAGGCATTTGTCAAGGGTGCCGGACCTGACCTTGTTACCGCGGACTTTGGCTCGTTTGACATCACTGAAGCCGGCTACCAGCGTTTTACGCTCGAGTCGCTCAACCGGAAAGGCCAACTATCCGGCGACCTTGACGCACTGTTACTGGATGGCCCGGCGGCAGAAGACGCGCATTTCAATCTCCGGCCCCGTCGTAATGCCGCCTCAGTGCACCTTTTCTATCCCGTGGACAAGGACACAAAAGTTGAAGCATTTTACTGCGAGATGACTGGCCTTGAAGATCCGATCTGGACGTACTATATGGCCTGCGGCTGGCATCGTGGTTACTTCGGTATGCAGGTCAATAGCCCCACCGAGCGCCGGATCATCTTCAGCGTCTGGGACAGCGGCAATGAGGCGGTTGACCGCAACAAGGTTATCGAGGAGGATCGTGTGAAGCTGATGGCCAAAGGTGAGGGTGTTTATGCCGGTGACTTTGGCAATGAAGGCACGGGGGGACACAGCCACTTGAAATACATGTGGAAGACCGGCCAGAAACAGCGATTCATCGTCACGGCCAAACCCGCCGACTTCACGCACACGATCTACTCGGGCTACTACTTTCACCCGGACAAGCGGCGGTGGGTTCTCATCTCCAGTTGGAAGGCGCCTAAGGAGGGCGGCTACCTGCGTCGTCTGTACAGCTTCAGCGAGAACTTCGGCGGCAGCAACGGCCACGTACTCCGGAAGGCCCTTTATGGTAATCAGTGGATTCGCACGGCGGAAGGTCGGTGGACCGAGCTGACCACGGCCAGCTTCAGCCACGACCCGACAGGCAAAGCCGATCGACTCGACCGCTTCATGGGTGTCGAGAGCGGACAGTTCTTCCTCTCCCACGGCGGTTTTGTACACGGCTTCACAGAGTACGGCCAGAAGTTCACGCGGCCAGCTACGGGTAAAGAACCATCGGACATCGTTTTACCCGAATGACCTGATGTCAGATTTCATCAGGCCAAAGTCTTGACCGTGCGTTCCAGGTATGTGAGGTGTAGGCTAATCAGATATCTTGACATACTTGACACATCTTGTTTATACTAACAGTTTATGAGTTCTGCAAAATTGACGTTAGGCATTCTTTGAAAAGAAAAAAATCGTTTTTTGTTTTTTCTTTTCAAACAATATGCTCTTGTGTAATAAGTAGTTAGCCGATTATTTAAGAAAATCAAAAAAACAGATTTTCTTAAATAATATATGCCTAACCTCAATTTTGCAGAAGCCTTTAACAGTATAAATAAGGAGATATGCCGTGAAGACGTCGTACCTACTCACACTGGTCCTGTGTTTGTCTTTCACAACGTGTCCCTTGGCGGCGAAAGAGCAGCCCAGGGTGTACGTCACATTCTGGTTTGATACGGAAGATTTCATCCTGCCTCAAGCCGATGATGCGGCGAAAAGGCTGGCCGAGATGTTCGTCAAGAGAAATGTCAAAGCCACCTTCAAAATCGTGGGCGAAAAGGCCAG
>SMTZ1_10004452_pt1 | contig 14963 bp, 14 predicted proteins | sample DeeMarSWOR136_30_FD_25667 | JGI IMG/M metagenome (IMG submission 25667)
CTCGATATTGAAGGCACGCGCAAAGTTTTAACTCGACTTTAGATATTTACCAATCTTCTGTAGGTTGGAGATAAGCTTGAGTAGGAAGAGACGCCGGCATGGAGACTTCAACAAACTCATTCTGCTAGCTTTGATGAAAGAGGGTCCGCTTGACCTTGATGAATTAGAGAAGATGAAATCTGTTTTGGTCTCTCAATTTGAGATGGTTGGCACAGAATTCGGTACAAGAATTGTCTCTAGTCTCTTTTCTAAGTTGGGGCGCCCAGCAGCAGTTCGTCAGAGCAGAGTTAAGCGGGAGAAAAGTGAACAACAAATAGATATCAAATTGGAATGCTGTGATTTACAGGAAAAGGGTTTCATAAGGATGAATCAAAGAGGTAAGTACGAACTCAGTGGAGAAGGAGAAGAAAAAGCAAAAGAATTCGATAAAGGTGTAAAGAAGGGTGCAGATATTCTTGAAAGTCAAGTTCTTAGTCCTTCTGCTGCAGCTCGCAACACGGTTGTTATCGACTTTTTTCTTGCTGCATTGAAACTTTTTTCAGGAGTTTTTGGTGGCAGTGTTGGACTCTTAGCTGACGGTGCTGATGCTGCAGTCGACACCGTTTCTGCTGCAGTAGTTTGGTTAGGCATGAGAATTAAGAGAGAAAATTTGGGAACCTTAATCGTCCTGTTGATGATGTTTATTACTGGAATTAGTGTAGGCTATGACTCGATCATGTCACTTACAGAAGCTTTCTTTGGAACGTTATCTCCTTTGGTTATGCCTTACTTGGTAATTTTAACTGAAATTATTGCGCTCATAGTTGCCACCTTTCTTTTCTTGTATCAAAGATTCGTAGGCAAAAGAAATGGCAGTTTAGCGCTTATCTCGCAGTCGGTTGATTCGAAGAATCACATCTACGTTGCTACAGGGGTCATCGTAGGTGCAATATTCTCGATTTTCGGAATAAACTTCGTGGACGCTCTAATTGGCGGTTTTGTGGCTGTGAGAATTCTAGTAGACGGAATAATATTGTCAAAGGAAACATTTGCCTCGATCAAAGGAGAGGATGTAGATCTTGAAAAATATGAAGTCCCATTTGAGAGACATTGGAGAATGAGCAAACTTGAAACGTTCCGAACTTGGATATTGTACTCTGTCAAAGAACTCAAAATGAAAACAAGAAATGAGCTGAACCGCACATTCAAACCAAAATATATTCCCATATTAACCGAATACAAGTTTAGGTTAGGGGAAAGTTTCGATTTTGAGGAATCATTTGAAATTCTTGTAAATCCATTACTTGAAAATGGTCTTTTAAACAAACGAAACGGAGATTTTCTGATTACAGATAAGGGCAAAAAACATATAACCGAACTGACCAAGAATCTGAGATTTCTTCAATAGTTACCCTTTTCACATTTTGTTGGGTTTCCGCGCGCGCCTAAGATTTAGACAATAGGCTTTGTGAGGAGATATAACCTTTTTAAGGTAAGACTTCAACAAAAACGAAGTGATGTGGTAGGAGAACTTGACACAGAAGGAAAATGGTATGAAATCGCTGTTCTTTGATCTCGACGGAACACTGATTGACATCAATCAGCGAGAGATAGAAGTGATTTACGACACCGTGAATCATTTCGGAAAAGCTGTTTCGAAAAGCAAGGTTAAGCAACTGTGTGTTCAATTGCCTTCTTACACTGATGTTTTTAGAGAATTGGGACTGGGACTTACTGGTAAGGAAGTTAGGTATTGGACCGCAGCTTTTGTTAAGAGATATCGCTTTTCATTACTTAGAGAAGGAGTAGAGTCTACCTTGAAAGCTCTATCCAAGAAAAATACGCTTATGTGCGTCACTTCAAGAGAAACTCTCGCAGAGGTGATTGAAGAATTGAAGTTCTTTGGCATTGATGAATTATTTCAGCACGTTGTCACGCGAGATGTGACAGCTGAACATTTTGGATTGACTTCACTTCCTCTTTTCCCTTATCATGAGCAAAGAAGGAAACTCTATCAATGTGCACTTGCTGTAGCCAAGTCTAATCCTGGAAACACTGTCGTAATAGGGGATATGGGAAGAGAACTCAAGCCTGCGCAAGAATTAGGCATCACAACAATAGGTCTTGTCACCTATGAAGCAAGAAGAAGCGAATTACAGAAAGTGTCAGATTTCATGATTTCAAGTATAACTGAGCTTCAAAACATTTTACCGCATGCGCCGAAAAAGCACACGAAAACTATCAGCAAATCAATTGAAGAATCAAGACAATATCACAGGCTTTACTTAAGGGCAATCAACAACCCTTTAAGGAGGAGAATTCTGAAAGCTTTGAACGATGGCTCCACAACCATTGAAGACCTCAAGTCCAACACACAATTGGACACAAATACTCTGAATTGGCATCTGAGTATACTAGAACAAGGCTTCTGCTTGGAGAAAGAGGATAAGAAAGGAAGAGTAGTCTTCAAACTCACGCAAGAAGGCAAAGTAGTAGATTACCTAGAATGAAGTTGACGGCGGCTTTATGAGATAAGTATATTATCTTTTCATTTTTTGTCCTAATATGTAATAAAAAGAATTTCTGAAAAGTTCACTGTCCTGACTCCTTCTTGCTACTCAACCTCGTTGTACATACACTACAGGACTATTCAACAGGCGTATTTACACTCTTGATTTTCTAAATTCCAATTTCTAAATCAAATAAAATTTTAGAAATTCTACTTTTTTCCTTACGTTTAGAAAGTAGAAAAATAGAAATTCCCAGAATTCTCTTATATATAATGCATCTAAATCATCAGCGTTATCTAAAAACCTGATAGACGAACAACAATAACATGAACAACAGTTAGGTTGAACAGTGTTACTTCAATAGGGAGGCTGAAGAGAAGTAAGAGGTTTGGAGAGAGGTTGACTAAGTGAGCTCGAAGAGCTCGTTAAACAGAATTTATCTTTTAATTTCTTCCTATGTATAGTGATATTATAAGATTTTTTGAAAAGATAGTGGTCTAGAGAAATCTAATTGAATATTCTTCCACAAATCATAAAAACTGAATCAGTAGACATGTAATACTGTTTATTTTCATTTTAATGGAGGTGATATGATTATGGAAGACTGGAAGATAAAGATTGCAGCGCTATGGCTCTTTAATGCAGTGGGGTTTACAGCCGTTGTGTTGTTGGGCCTTGTGATGCCAGGTGGAATAGAGCAAATAATAGCAGGGGAGATAGAGGGAATGGTAATCAATGATGCGCTGTTGTTATCTATTGCGGTCTTCTGGCTGGTTCCCTTGACCATGGCTTTCCTTTCCCTGACCCTAAAGGATTCCGCAAACCGCTGGGCAAACATCATCTTGGGCATAGTCTGGGTGGCCTTTGGCATCATCGATCTGGGTGACACTTTGAGTCGGGGGTGGCTAACCATTGCACTGGTGGCAGGTTCGAAGACGGTGGCTGCAGTACTAATTATCTGGTACGCATGGAAGTCCAAACAGAAAGCATGAGCCTTACTAAAAAGTCGAAAAGAGATAATCAGGATTGATAATTTAGGGGAGGTGATATTGTGTCGTTAGAAGAGAATAAGGCGATTGTCCGCAAAGTGGTTGAAGCCGCTAATAAGCGAAACTTAGACTTAATGAACGAGATAGTAGCACCCGATTTTGTTGACCATAAGCGTCAGTTGCGTGGTCTGGAAGCTCTCAAACAATTCGCTGCTATGATTTACAAGAGCTTTTCCGATTTCCATGAGACCATTGAGGACATCATCGCTGAAGGAGACAAGGTTTGGATTCGTATTAAAACTACGGGGACACACACAGGTGAATTTCTTGGATTAGCCCCTACTGGCAAGAAGTTCACAGAAACATCAGTTGACATGTTCCGCATAGTTAATGGCAAGCTTGCAGAAGGATGGAATGTCAGTGACGAATTGGATTTCCTCAAACAACTAGGCGTTATCGAGTATACAGAGAAAGGAAAGAAACTCTTTCCAGAGGATGTTAAGTAAGTGGCAACACTCTTCGCTGTCATAGTGTACAAAAGAAAACATTCTACAAGAGTTTAAGCACCAGACTTATAACAATGAACCTTCCCTGCCCTTGCACGCACTCGGATGCGAATGCAAATGACTCAGAAACGAAATGTTGTGTTGTATCTGGACAGTGAACTAGTCGAAAAGACACTTGAATTAGGGTTTAATCTTTCAAAAACGTTTGAGAACCACTTAAAACATTTGATTAACCAGTTTCAGAACGTTTACTCATCGAATAACGTTGGAAATTCAATGATTAGTAGCCCGGGAGAGATTCGAACTCTCGTCAGCGGGTCCAAAGCCCGCTATGCTTGTCCGCTACACTACCGGGCTTTGTAGTCTAGGTTTGAGCTAACTTTTTAATAAGTGATTTTTGATTAAAGCTTTCCTCTCTTTGCGTGTTTTGAGCATTGTCTTGCGAGTTTTTTCGATTGCGCCGGCTGCATCATTCTTGTTTACTTTATCTAAGTTTAGGAAATCTATTATGTGCTGATAGTTTTTGGGGTTTTTTCTTTCTAGGCTTTTTAGAGAACGTATCAGCAGTGTATAGTCTATTTTGACGTTGTCAATTGAAGATTTCAGCCAAATATAGTTTTCAATCAGATCGAACAGTACATTATTCAGGTAGTGGGATGCCTCAATCGCCTTTCCAGAATTGATCAAAGAGTTTGTACGTATCACTGCACCTTGTAAAAAAGCTGGGTTCAAATAATACTTCAGTTTCATCCTGACCTTGAAATGAGTAGATTTAAGTGCTTGAGGGTTCCGCTTGGTTGTACCTTGTATTTCATCCCAAATCGGTTTGAAAAGCTTTAGTTTGCCTTCTGCGGCTGAGAGGTCGGTTTTATGCAGCCCTGCTATTTCAGAGTATTCGTTGAATAGGTCCCTCATGCCCATTTTTACTGTTGACTCTTCAAGTTTTTCGAGGAAATGGCTGTTTGAGAAAGGTTCCAAAGCTATCTCCATTAAAACTTTCAAAATGTTTTCTAGAGCAACTGTGGCGAAAAGTCGTGCACTTCGGAAGTCTTCCCTTGAAAATGCAGAAGTCGCACGGCTTAAGTATATGTCTGAGTCTACAACATGCGCTTCTGTCCGTATGTCAACTCTTTCAGGTGAACTGTAAAATTTAGCCATCAAAAGCTTTGTGTTAGTTAAAGACCAGTCCCTATCATACAGGATTTGCATTTCATATATTTTCTGATCTATCTCCGGAGGGATTGGGCCGTGAATCCAGCGTTTTGGTATGTGATCCAAATCTATGAGTAGACCGCTGATCTCGGTTCTTTCTATGTATTCATGATTAATGTCTCCTTTCTCAAGGATGAGTAGATCAACGTCGCTTGAGGGCGTCGCATCTCCTCGGCTCCAGCTTCCAAATAATCCCACACCGTAAATGTTCTCTTTCACCCTCATTCTTCTAACAGTCTTCTCTAGCGTTTTCCTTATTTTTTCTGGAAGTTTTAACATGTGACCCTTTTCTCCACATGAATCAATAGTGAATGTAAGTATTCAAGATTTATGACCTCAATATTCCTGATTAAACCGTAAAACTTATATATTAAAACATTTCTTTTGCATAGTCACGCGGGGCCGGATGTGCTGCTTTCTGATTCCTAACATCCTATGAGGAACATGAAAAAGTGACGGTTATACACGCATATTAACTGGAGTTAGAGAGATGAACAAAAAGGAAAACAAGGTTCGCCAACGTTTAGTTGACAAATGCCCGGAATGCAGTGGCACCAACCTCATCCATGATTATGACACTGGAGAAACTGTTTGCGGCGACTGCGGGCTCGTTATACATGAGCAGATGATGGACAAGGGACCTGAATGGCGTGCCTTCACTCAGGAAGAGAAAGCATCAAGAAGCCGTGTTGGAGTCCCCACATCGTATTCCGTCCATGACAAAGGCTTATCAACAGCCATAAGCCAAATTGACCGCGACGCCTTTGGAAGAAAACTTCCTCTCTCCACACGTTTACAGATGTGGCGATTAAGAAAATGGCAGATACGCTCAAGGGTGCATTCCTCAATTGACAGAAACCTGGCTCAGGCGATGGCTGAGCTTGACCGCCTTTCAGACAAACTCTATATTCCACCGCCGATTAAGGAGAAAGCTGCAGTCATTTACCGCAAGGCCTTAGACAAAGGCTTAGTACGAGGCAGATCAATCGCAGCAATCGCCGCCGCCGCCCTTTACGCGGCTTGCCGTAGAACCGGAACCCCCAGAACCCTTCGCGAAATCGCAGAAGCCAGCTTAGTTGACAAGAAAGATGTTGCACGCTGTTACAGGCTTTTGCTTCGCGAACTTGACGTTCAAATGCCTATTGCTGACCCGCTTAACTACATCTCAAAGATTGCTGAAAACACAGGAATTTCCGGCAAAACCCAAGGACTTGCCATACAAATCCTTCGTCAAGCAAAGAAGAAGAGAGCAGCCTCTGGAAAAGACCCAATGGGTTTGGCCGCTGCAGCATTATACATTGCTTGTCTGCAGAACGACGAGAAGAAAACACAAAAAGACATAGCTGAAGCAGCAGGCGTAACCGAAGTGACTGTAAGAAACCGTTACAAAACTTTGAAAAAGCAGTTGAAATTGGAGATTCCAGACTAATTAGACAGTTATTGCTGGCTTTCTTCCTCTTCGAGTTCCATAACTATGGGACCGACGTATCCGCAGTTTCCACAAACATATTTTTTAGGGGTCAGCCAATAATCAAAAGTGCTGGATAAATGAATTTTGGGGCTTCCACATCTTGGACAGTACATTTTGGTTGGTCTTCGACGCTTCAGTGTCCTAAATACTTCTCGTATGTCCTGTAACAGTCTCATTTGGGCTCTAACCTTCCGCTGCGGTTACTGAATTTCAACGTTTCCTTCTGGATAGCCCAGTTTTATCAGGTACTGACGGACTTTTTCACGATGATCTCCTTGAAGCATTATTTGACCGTTTTTCGCCGTTCCTCCACATGCACAAAAGTTTTTCAATTTCTGAGCTAGACCCGGTAAGTCTGTGTCTTTGTTGTTTATGCCTTCCACCATTGTAGTTGCTTTGCCCCACTTTCGTGTCTCAAGTCTTATACGGATTCTTTGTTGCTCTTTCCCGATTTCGCCGCACACACATAAGTCTTTGGGAAGCCCACATATCGGACAAATGTCAGCCATGATGCTCAAACTTTTAAGAATGTGATGGCGGTATATAAAATTTTCAAAGCGACTATCTATATTCTAACAGTCTATTGCCAATATCGAAGCTGACTGACTTTAGCAAGGTTTTAATGACATCGATGCCTTTTCTAGGTTTATGAAATTACTTGTCTTAGGTTGCGGAAATATAGGTTCCGTTGCAGCGGAAGACATCAGTAGAAGCATAGATTCGGTTGAAGTTGTTGTCGCTGACAGAGATGAGACAAAGGCCAAACTGGTTGCTGAAAGGATTGATGAAAGCAATGTGTCATGGATTCAACTCGATGTAGCAAAACATAACGAATTAGTCAAGACTTTGGAAGATTTTGACTTAGCCATGGGGTTCTTACCTGGAAAGCTTGGCTACCGCCTAGCTGAAGCATGTATTGATGCTAGAAGTAATCTAGTGGATGTTTCTTACATGGCTGAAAATCCTTTAACGTTAAATGAAAAAGCTGTAAAAGCTGGCGTCAAGATCATTCCGGATTGTGGATTAGCGCCCGGTATCAGCAACATTCTAGTTGGACATGCCGCAGGAAAATTTGACGAGGTTCAAACAGTTTGCATAATGGTTGGCGGGCTTCCAGAAAAACCTGCACCCCCTTTAGGCTATATTATCACATGGTCTCTGGAAAGCCTTCTTGACGAGTATACGAGAAAAGCGAGAATAGTTAAAGAAGGGGAAATAGTTGAAGTGGAAGCTTTGGAAGGATTGGAAGAAATTGAGTTTCCAAGCGTTGGAAGACTTGAAGCCTTCTACACCGATGGGCTTAGAACCTTGCCGTATACAGTAAAGAATGTAGGTAATATGTGGGAAAAAACGCTACGATATCCGGGGCATGCAAAAAAAATAGAATTGCTCAAGGCTCTAGGGTTTTTTGAGGAAAAACAAATTGACGTCGAAGGCGTAAGCATATCGCCGAGAAAGCTCACCATTAGACTTTTGAAACGAAAACTTTGGAAACCAGAACCTAAAGATATTGTAGCTTTGAAAGTTGAAGTTTCAGGCGTCAAAAATGGCAAGCAGACGGGCCATACCTATCATTTGCTAGATCGGCACGATGAAAAACAAAGAATAACAGCTATGGCGAGAACCACAGCTTATCCAGCATCAATCATTGCGCAGTTAATCCTTAGAAAAGCCATATTAGAAAAGGGTGTTGTTCCTCCCGAAAGACTAGGTATGAATGAACAGTTTTTCTCTGCGTTCTTAAACGAGTTGGAGAGACGCGGGATAAAAATAATAGAAGAGGAAAATGCAGAGTAAAATGTGTCATGTGCCCAGCCTTTGGCATTTCGCACAGAACTTTAAACTTTATCTTTATATTAAAATCATACAAATTTGGATTGGACAACCATGTTTATCACAAAGATAAGGAAGAGAGACGGAAGAATCGTCGATTTCGATTCTGACAGAATTAAAGATGCGATTTACAGAGCTTTTATTGCGGTTGAGCTTGAGAATGGAAAAAGGGCTGAAATTGTAACCAAGGAAGTTGTTCACCTCTTAGGGAAAAAATTTGAGAAAAGGATATGCTCAGTTGAGGATGCTCAAGACTTCATTGTAGAGGTGTTAAAGAAAAAAGGTTACGAAAAAGTTGCACATGAATATCAGGCTTACAGGGAGAAAAAGGAGGAGATACGGAGATTAAAAGAGAAACTTGGGATAGAAGAGCCAAAACTAACGGTTAACGCTCTGGAAGTTTTGAGGAAAAGATACCTTTTGAGAGACGAAACGGGAAGAATTATAGAAACCCCCGCTCACACGTTTATGAGAGTAGCAAGAGTCCTAGCGAAGGTCGACGGAAAATATGGTGAAAATCCGAAAAAAAGCGAAAAAATCTTTTATGAAATGATGGCTAGAAGTGAATTCCTCCCTAACTCTCCAACCCTTTTCAACGCAGGAACAAAACTCGGACAGTTATCCGCGTGCTTCGTTTTACCCGTCGAGGATTCTTTGCAAAGCATCTTCACCGCAGTTAAAAATATGGCTTTAATCGAAAAGAGCGGTGGAGGGGTTGGTTTTGACTTTTCCAAGTTGAGACCTAAGGGGGACATAGTTAAATCAACAAAAGGAGTTGCGTCGGGTCCTGCAAGTTTCATGCGTGTTTTCGACGCGGCAACAGAGGTCATAAAAGCTGGAGGAAAAAGAAGGGGTGCCATGATGGGAGCTCTAACAGTGAATCATCCAGACATAGTTGAGTTCATAACTTGTAAGCAGAAACCGGGAGTTCTTTCAAACTTCAACATTTCAGTGGCTGTTACTGACGATTTCATGAAAAAGCTTGAAGAAGACGAAGAATATTGGCTAGTCAACCCAAGAAACAGAGAAAAAGTGAGAAAACTTAGAGCTAGAAATGTTTGGAACTTGATGGCAAAGTCCGCTTGGGAAAGCGGAGATCCCGGAGTTATTTTTCTCGATGAGATTAATAGGCATAATCCGATTCCAGAAGTGGGGAGGATAGAGTCAACCAACCCTTGCGGTGAACAGCCATTGCTTCCTTACGAGTCATGCAACTTGGGCTCCATAAATCTTTCTAGAATGGTTCAAAACAGAAGGGTAAACTGGAATAAACTGAAAGAGACTGTCAGAAACGCTGTTCATCTTCTTGACAATGTTATAGACACGAACAGGTTTCCTTTGGAAGAAATAGAAGAGACAACTAAAGCTAATAGAAAAATCGGATTGGGTGTTATGGGGTTTGCAGATATGCTCATAAAACTTGGGATTCCCTACAATTCTGAAAAGGCTTTGAAACTCGGTGAAAAGATAATGAAGTTTGTTACAGAAAAAGCAAGAGAGAAATCTGTGGAGCTTGGTGAAGAAAGAGGTTCGTTTCCGAATTTCGATAAAAGCGTTTGGAAAGACGAGTATCATAGTCTGAGAAATGCTACGATAACGACAATAGCACCGACAGGAAGCATAAGCATAATAGCTGGTTGTTCATCTGGAATTGAGCCATTGTTTGCCATTTCTTTTATGAGAAAAGTTTTGGAAGGCACCAGACTTTTCGAGACGAACCCGTTGTTCGAGGTGACAGCAAAAAAGAGAGGGTTCTACAGCGCCGAACTTCTCGAGGAAATAGCCAGAACAGGTTCAGTTCAAGGAATCGAAGGTGTTCCTAAGGATGTCAAAAGTATTTTTGTTACAGCTTTGGATACTGAACCAGAGTGGCATGTCAGGATGCAGGCGGCTTTCCAGAAATACACGGACAATGCAGTTTCAAAAACTGTTAATCTCCCTCAAGATGCAACAGTTGAGGATGTGGAAAAAGTGTTTTGGCTAGCTTACAAGTTGAAATGCAAGGGGATTACTGTTTATCGATATGGAAGCAAGCCAGAGCAAGTTCTTAACATAGGGGAAATAAGGACTGAAAAGAAACGGTTTGTTTCTGCAGAATCAGAATATGCAGGAGGTTGCCCCACAAAAACCTGTCCATTTCCCAATTAAATCCTAGGAAGAAGTGAATTAACGGGCTTCTTTCTACGTGATTCTTTCCATGAAATGTGTGACATCATAACGTTACGGATTACACAAGTGTAGTTTACTGATTTGTTCAAGCACGTATTCGCGAATCTCGTCTGGTCTAGGTAATTTAGCTACAATTTTCCCGTTTGTTATTAAAGGCTTAAGCATTGGCTCTGTTTTGCCTCTGCAATGTGGGCATTTTGGTTGAGGTTTGTCGAAGGGTGAAACAATGTCCGTTAGGCATTTTCGGCATCGCCAAACCTGTTTTCTGCCACCCATTTTCCCTCTCTTGGCACATAGTTTGCCGTCAATTTCAACAATGTCCATAGCCAAGTTTATGGTTGGAGCGTTGCTGACTGATGTGCCAACTCCGAAAGCGTCTGCTCCAGCTTCACTCAACTCTCGGATGTTTTCTTCCTTTAAACCTCCGGATACGAAGATTTTCACGTCATTAAACCCTCTTAGGTCAAGTTCCCACCTCACTTCACGGATGATCTCACCAAAATCCCCCTTCCTTGAAGCCGGCGTATCTAATCGAACCGCATGTAAACGTTCTTTCAAGGCTTCGGCAGCCATCAATGCTTCCATCTTTTCATCCGAATAGGTGTCCACCAAGGCAACCCTTGAAACTTCAGGCGGCACAACCTCGTCAAAAGCCTTCCAAGCCTTAACCTGATCTCCGAAAACTATCATCAACGCATGAGGCATGGTTCCAACCGGCTCTATGCCCAAGAGTTTTGCTCCACTCAAGCTTGAAACTCCATCAAAACCGCCTATGTATGTGGCTCGGTCAATCATCGGAGACAAAGCCGGATGCATACGACGGATACCAAATGATACTAATGTTTTTTCTCCAGCCACCTTCATTACCCTAGCCGCACGTGTTGCCACGCCGGATGCTTGACAGAGCAGACGAAGCAGAGGCGTTTCATATATACAGAATTCACCGTATGACCCCTCTATGCGCATCACTGGCTCGCGAATGCCTCTGCAGTCTTCATGATAAAACACGCTTCCCTCAGGCATAGCATAAACATCCACTGGTACACCTTTGAAAAGGTAGGCTTCCTCTTCGATCCCGCACAAAATGCCCCAAGGCCATTCACACGGAAGCCTGCCGGAAGTAACATCAGCGATAACTGGTGTTTTCTCTAATCCTTTTGCTTCAATAATCTGTTTTATCCTTACAAAGTATATATCCGTGGTTTCGCCACGTCTTATTTCATCGTTTGAAGCAGAATGAAACAGTCTCATTTGTTGAACCGTCCAGATTCGATCTATCATTGTTAGACGTGTAATAAAACATTTTTAGGATTCTATCTTGCAGAAACACATATGAGAAGATTTATGAAGCCGACTTCCATAATGGCTGCTATCAGAAAAATAACGTAAATAGAAACCAAACTCTTCATTGTAATCTCTCTGCTTAACGTTTTCTTTATCGTCAAGTATATGCCGTAGCCTTCAATTATCCCGATTGGTACACTTACTAACAGAATAATAGGCATCACCTCAATGCTGATTCCACCGTAAATGAGGTTGCTTCCCCTTAAAATACTTAGGAAAAGAATCATAATCGTGAACACTATAGCGAAGGTTCGTGGATGCTCAAGCACAATATCCGCATACTTTTCTCTTTTGAAGAGATCCAAAATTACTAAATTAACGTAAAATGTCATACCCAGCAAAATGAGAGAGATTACGAGAACATTATTTGTGAAAAGCATTACAACACCCAGAATCTGATTGACGAGCGCGCGCGGTGCGAGAACGTCGCCTAAAATGCTGAAAAAAATCACGTTCTCAACATAGGAAAGAGCCAAAAAAAATATGAAAGCCAACCCGAGAATCACAGTGGTCTTTTTTGGATCCAAACAGGTCTAACGCTCCTAACGAATGGAAATAAACGAAGAAGACAACAGTTTAAACATTTCTTCTGAAACTTCGAAAAACAAAGCTAGAAAGATCGTAATTCCCAAGAAGATTAATACAGTTAATATGGGGTAACTGCTATTATGCCGAGAACCCTGTTCTACAAAAACTGGGTACACAGAACCTTAGATTCTCTCCCGTTTTATTTCGAAAAGCACTGTTCCACCGTCTGTGTAGGGCTTTCCAGGGTCTAAACATTGAACATATCCCTTCTCGCCTTCTTCTGTTGTTAGACCTAACTGTTTGAAGTTTATCCCACGGCTTAAGGGAACAATCATTGAGAGCATACAACCGAAAGCGTGAATGCAAATGTTGCTGGTCTTTTCAACAGCAACTTTCGGCGACTCTACAACTATTCTGTCTCCAACCCTAAAAACTGGACAGTTTCCACGAATCTTCTTGACAGTTATGACCAAACGATATCTTTCCTCTCCACTCATCAAAGTCACCTAGCTTGATATTGCTGTAAAAAAGGATGATTATGAATCTTCCGCAAAACAGCAAACACTTAAAAGTCATTGTGAAAGGGATAATTGCTAATTGGAAAAGGTGTGACGAATGCAAAATCGCCCAACCATAATCGCTGTTGGGAGAACAAAATTCGGGGAGCACTATGAAGAGAAGCCAGAGCGACTAATTGAAGAGGCTTGGCTCAAGGCTTCAGAGGCAGCGAGAATAGAACGTAAGGACCTGGAAGCCTGCTACCTCTCAGACTACTTCCTCCCAATTACAAACAAGCTGGGACTGGAAGAGGGATTCCTTTCAGAACTCACAGAACTTCATGTCCCAATGGAGGTGAGCCGTTCCTTCAGCTCAGCACTACTGAACGCTTGTAACGCTATCCAAGCTGGAAGATACAACGTAGTATTGGTTGGAGGAATAGAAAAAATGACAGACAGATGGGACAAAATCCGTGACGACTTAATGCTTCTGGAGGACCCATGGAGTTATTATGCCGGATGCACACCGGAAGCAAACCATGAGCTCTTGCTTAGAGCCTACATAAAAAGATTCGGAATAACAGGTGAGAATCTTGAGAGGCTAAACATTGCTTTGGCACAAGTTTCGGTCAAAAACCATTTGAATGCTATGAAAAACGAGTATGCACAATTTCATAGGAAGATAACGGTTGAGCATGTCTTAAACGCGAGAAAAAATGCCAGAAGACCTTTGGGACTTTATGATTTTGCACCAATATCTGATGGTGCAACCGCTCTTATTCTGGCCAGCGAGAAAGTTGCCAGAAAATTCACAGATAAGCCAGTTAATATACTTGGCTCTTCCTCGGCAACGGACTATTTGACTTTTCCAGCAAGAAAACGCATGACACATTTCTTGGCGACCGAGACAGCCATGAGAAGTGCTTTGAAAATGGCGGGAATAAGCCTTTGGGACATACAAGTTGTTGAGCTTTATGACCAATCCACAGTTATGGAGATGATCTCACTTGAGGATTTAGGCCTTTGCGAACCTGGAAGAGCGTGGATGAGCATTGCAACAGGTGGAGCCCAAATTTTTGAAGTTTTTAAGCAGCTAAGAGGCGAGGCTAAGGAACGACAAGTTGAAATCGATAGAGAACCTAAACATGGCTGTGTGCTTGAGCTTGAGGGTTTTGGCACTAAGAGTTATGTTTACATTTTGGGGAGAGAATAGAAGTGAGTAGTGAACCGATAGAGAGAAGAGTCTCGTACCTCGGTGACAGGCTGAGAGGCAGGCGGTGCCAGATCTGTGGGAAGGAATACTTTGAGATAAGGGATTATTGTGGAAACTGTGGAAGAAAAAGCTTTGGCAAAATGGTTGACATAGACCTGTTCTATGATAAAGGCAAACTGGAAGTATGCACTTTCGTCAGCGAGCCGACAAACAAGTTCACAAAGCTAGGCAGCTACATTTATGGCATAGTCTCGTTCCACAACGGGAAAATACGTGTTCCAGGAAGACTTACAGATCGAATAATAAAGGACAACGAAGAAATCGATTTTTCAGCCTTTGAAGGGAGGGAGGTTGTTCCAAGGTTTAGGAGACGCTATTCCGTGGATAGAAGAGATGTGATTCCAACAATTTCTTTGGCTTTCACACTTGCCGACGAGTATTATCCACACCAAGAATACACCATTATCAAACCAAACAAAGAATCTGATGCACCTGGAATAGTGGGCTATGGAGTCTACACATCAAAGTTTAGGATACAGGAGAGAAACATTGAACGTTCAGTTCCATTCATAGACGAAGATGCAATAACGGCTGCTGTGGAAGCTGGAAAACTCGCCTTTATTCATTCTGGAGTTGACAGTTCACTTGTTGGAAAGATCTACGTAGGCTCAGAATCCAATCCTTACGCTGTTAAACCCATAGCTTCGAAAGT
>SMTZ1_10021021_pt1 | contig 14963 bp, 18 predicted proteins | sample DeeMarSWOR136_30_FD_25667 | JGI IMG/M metagenome (IMG submission 25667)
TCCCAAATCTGCAGTGGCTTCAGGAGGGATTTACTTTTTCCAGGATGGCCGTGATGTTCCCGACGTTTTTCAAGCCGTGCTCGAGTATCCTGAAAGAGACCTCACTCTGGTGTACAGCGCTACCCTTGCCAATGGGAATGGCCGCGGCAAAGTGTTCATGGGCCATGATGCCACTATGGAGGTGGGTTACAGTCTGAGCGTCACCGCTGACTGGGAATCGACCCGTTATAAAGATAAAATCATGAACAAGATCATAAACACATCGCTCCCTCTGTTCACCTACAGCCCTGGCTTGAAAGGGATCGATACAGTCACATCGGCGACGGAGCAATATTTCATGACCCGCGGATTGATGTACACCATGAGAGGCGGGAAGCCGGTCAATACGGCTCATCTCCATATCCAGGATTGGCTGGACTGCATCCGGAATGGAAAACAGCCAAGCTGCAACATTGACCGGGGCTTTGAAGAAGCCATAACCTGCCATATGGCCACTCTTTCCTACCTGGAAGGCCGCAAGGTGGTATGGGATCCCGTGAACAAGAAAATTGTATAATCCAGACTATCGGATTGAGCTTTTACAAAAGAGATTAGGTAAAATATCTGACAAATTATTAAGAGCAAAGAGAAATGAAGATGAAAGGTAAATTCCGCCCCCCTTCGGACCTTGAATCTTTTGTTCCTGCTGTGGCCCGGGGAGAGTGGAATCCGAAGAAAACATGAAAAATAGGCTTTGAAAGTTTAAATAAACAGGAGAAATCATGAAAAAAAACATTCTGATTATTATGGCGATTTTGCTTCTGGTATCGGCTTCCTATGAGATGGACAAACAGGAAGGGAGCCTTGAAAAGAAAACTCTGGAGTCTGTGAAGGAAGAAGTAGCCAATGCCCCATACAAAGATGTGCGGATCAAGAAGTTCCCTGTAGCTATCCAGTGCTGGACCTTCAGAAAGTTCACGTTCTATGAAACGCTGGAAAAGGTAAAAGAGCTCGGTGTCAAATACCTGCAGCCATATCCGGGACAGGCTTTAGGCCGTGATTTTCCTGGCGTCAGATTCGACCACAATCTCAGCGATGATTTGATCAAGCAGGTGAGAAGCAAGTTGAAGGAATACGGGCTCTCGCTTGTCAGCTACGGTGTGGTGGGATTCGAGAACACCGAGGATAGCATGAGGAAGGTCTTTGATTTTGCCAGGAAAATGGGAATCCGGACCATCGTGACCGAGCCCAAATTCGAAGATGCCTCCCTCCTGGAAAAAATGGTGAAAAAATACAACATCAGTATCGCCATCCATAATCATCCAGATCCTTCAAAGTACTACCATCCTGAAACCGTCTATGAATATGTCAAGGGATTGGATGCTCGTATCGGAGCCTGTGCGGATACGGGTCACTGGATGCGTTCAGGAATCAATCCTGTGGAAGCGCTCCGGTTGCTCAAGGGACGGATCATCGATGTCCATCTCAAGGACCTGGATGTCTTCGGGTCCAAAGACGCCCGCGATGTTCCTTTCGGACAGGGAGAAGCCAACGTTCACGATATTCTGGCTGAGCTGACACTCCAGAACTTCCATGGATATCTGGCCGTAGAGCACGAGAATCCGAAGGATGTCGACAATCCTTCACCGCCAATCCGAAAAGGTGTGGAGTACATACAGAGCATTACCTACTATCAAGATTATGAAGAGATACTGGTATGGAGCTGGGGAAGATACGCCAAGCACGGCTGGAATCATTACGGGCCAGGCTATTTCGAACTGGATGCCCAGACCGGAATCCTGAAAGGGCAGGGAGGAATGGGCCTCTTCTGGTACAGTCGCAAAAAATACAAAGATTTCATTCTTGACCTGGAATACAAGTGTGCGGATGAATTCACGAATTCAGGAGTTTTTGTCAGGGTTCCAGAGGTGCCGACGAGTGACGATTACATTTATCATTCCTTCGAGATTCAGATCAATGATGCCGGTAAAGGCATACATAAGACAGCAGCGGTGTATGATGCCGAGGCACCAAGTGTCGATAACTTCAAGGCGGCGGGTGAATGGAACCATATGAAGATCATTTTTATCGGGAAACAAATAAAAGTTGAGATCAACGGAAAGCAGGCGCTGGACTGGAGCGCCGAACCCAGGGGAAAAGTCAGAGATTTTGCTGAAGAAGGATACGTCGGCCTGCAAAACCATGACAGCCGGTCTCCGGTATATTTCAGGAACATCTTTATCCAAGAATTGAAGTAACGTCTGGATGGATCTTGCGGCATCTTGACTCGGAGTTGAGATAAAAACATCAGGCATCCGGAAGCGGAATCATGAACGAATTCGATGAGACGGTCAAGAACCTAGGCAGGACCAAAAAATATCACAAGGGGGAAGTCCTGTTCAGTGCTCAAGAAAAGGCCAATGGCTTTTTCTATGTGGAATCCGGCGAGATCCGCGTCTACAAGATGGATGAAAACGGCAGAGAAGTCGAAGTGGTGCGCCTTGGACCGGGTGATTTTCTGGGAGAAGCTATAGTCTTTGTATCTTCCGAGTTTCCCTTCTTTGCTCAGGCCGTGAAGGATTCAATGGTTCTGTTTTTCGACAAGACGACCATCCTCCGGGAAATGGAGAGAGAGCCTTCGGTTGCCAAATTCTTTGTCAATCTGTTAGCCAGTAAGTGCGTTGTCCTGAGCAGGAGAATAGAATCTCTGGGCCTCCATACCGTTCGGCAGAGGCTGATCCAGTATTTACTTTCGAGCTGCTCGGGCAATCAGCAGTGCATTATTGAATTGAAGGTCAAAAAGAGTGAATTGGTAAAAATACTGGGGACTATAAGCGAGACGCTATCCCGAAACCTCAAACAGATGCAGAAGGAGGGGTTCATTGAAGTTGAGGGCAACCGGATTCGAGTTGTGGACTGTTATAAGATGAGATCAGAACTCTCCTGAATTATTCATAAAATCTGCCGACTCCACATATAAAACACCTTTGAAGGATGACAAATAATCTTATGTCGGCATCTTTTACCCTTCGGGCGAGCCGATCTTACCGTATCTACTTCGTTACAGCGCAAGCGCGGTGGGCGACCACAGCATCTTGCGCTGTGCCTCGTATCTACGGCAACCTCGACTCGTGAATAACTCATGTACCCTGAATTATTCATAAAATCTGCCGACACATTATTGCTTCTTCAATAAGATTTGGGTATAAGTTGAAAGTTAACCGTCTGGGTTTGAGTCGTACATTTGAGGGTGTAAACTGTAGGCCAATCTGGATAAAACCCATCTGGTACACCTGAGCTTGTTATTCGTACTCTTAAAGTTGTTTTTGGTTCTAAGGTGCTACATCTACCATAATAGGAAATAGAATACTTGCCTTCTTGGTCGGTTACCGTTTCCCTCAATACATTGTAATTCCCAGTAAGTAATTGAATTTTCACATTTTCCGCAGGAAAGCCATCCTCTTTATATGTAACCGTTCCTTCAACATTAATACGCATCTCTTTACTCCCAATGACTTTTTCTTCACAACATGCGTTAAGAAATATCAGAATTAGTACTGGAATAATAAGTATGCATAAGCGAGGAATTGGATAGGAAAAAGAATCTAAATTCTTCATTTTTGGTTCCCTTTTCTTAAGCGAGTTATTTATAATTATAGCAAAATTTATGCTAATCGAAAATGACATTTTTTCCCACTGATTAATGTAAAACGACTTTCTCATCTGTCATTTTTTCCGGCCGTGCATTTTTTCATAAAATTTGCCGATACACTTTGATTTTTTTGACTTAAGTCAAGGAACTCTCCTAAGAATAGCCTTATTATGGTGATAGAAAATTTGGAATTAAGGAGAGATTTTAATGGCAAAAAGAAAAATCATAGAGATTGATAGAGATAAGTGTGATGGATGTGGATTATGCACCGAAGCGTGTGCAGAAGGTGCCCTGGTCTTAGATGAAGAAAACAAAGCTGTCCTGGCGAAGGAGATTTACTGCGATGGAATGGGAGCTTGTCTGGATGTCTGCCCGACTGACGCACTTAAGATCATTGAGAGAGAAAGCGATGAGTACGACCCGCAGGCCACCTACAAACACGTCTTGAAAGTGCGAGGAGAAGAAGCCGCAGTGCATGTTCATGGGATTGAAGAAAAGGAAAAGAGCAAAGAGGGAAAAGAAACACAGGAACCTTGCTTCACTCCTGCGGGCTGCCCCGGGAGTGTGGCGAGGGAAATCCAGAGAAATCCAGAATCGACTGGTCTTCAATCTGTTTCTGGCGCTTCGGAATTATCCCAATGGCCCATACAACTTCATCTTGTTTCCCCTTATGCCCCTTATTTTAACGAGAGTGACCTCTTGATCGCTGCGGACTGCACAGCCTTTGCCTTAGGCAGTTTCCATCAGGATCTGCTCAAAGGGAAGAAATTAGTCATCGCCTGCCCTAAGCTGGATGATACGACTCCCTATGTTGAGAAAATCGCCGAGATTCTTAAAAATAATACCATATATTCTCTGACAGTGGCGATCATGACCGTACCCTGTTGCTCAGGTTTGTACAGGATTGTGGAGCAAGCGGTTGAACTTTCCGGAGCCCAGATAAACATTAAAAAGGTTGTTATCGGAATAGACGGACAGATTGTGTCTTGATCTCTTGCTAGCTAAAATATTCATAAAATCTGCCGACATTTCATCCATTCTTCTAAAAAGGGGACAGTCCCTATCTTCTTAAAATAAGGACTGAAAGGGGCAGTACCCATTTTCTTAAGAATCAAGCCTATCTGGTAATACGGGGAGAATAATTCAAAAGGAAAGCTTATTACTGGAAGGTTCCCGTTTGAAAATTCTCCTGGAACAACGATAATAGAGCAGATTTATACATTTGTTTGTGCCTTGCGATAAAAATATTGTATACAGATTACACTTCAAAAGAATTCTTGCCAATTTTTTTAGAATATCAGATAATTTAGCCGTCCCGAGCGTTCACTTCTTTTCATTAGATACAAAAAGGCGTGTTTCGTTTGAGGAGAATTTATTTTTTTGTGAGGTGTAACATGGCGGTTCAGATTTATGTCGGTAACTTGAACTACAGAATGACAGAAGAAGCTCTTCAAGAACTTTTTGCAAAGTATGGGGAAGTCGTATCTGCAAAAATTATCAAGGACCGATATTCAGGCAGGTCAAAAGGTTTTGGGTTTGTGGAAATGGAGAATAAAGATGATGGTGAAAAAGCAATCCAGGAGCTCAACGACTCTGAAGTGGATGGCAGGAATATCCGAGTGAATTTCGCAAGGCCTAGGAGGGAATAGAGCTTTTCACTTTCTTAATAAGGAGATAATTTTGGCAGAGAAAGTCAAGAAGGGAGATACAATCCAAGTTCATTACACCGGAAAATTTGAGGACGGTAAAGAGTTTGATTCTTCTTTGAACAGGCAGCCGCTTCAGTTTGAGGTTGGAGCAGGAAGAGTAATAAAAGGATTTGAAGATGCAGTGATTGGTTTGCAGACAGGAGATAAAAAGACTGTGACAGTTTCAGCTGAAGATGCTTATGGCAGTTATGATGAGAATCTCCTCATCGAGATACCGAAAAAAAACGTTCCCGAGGATGTCACTCCTGAGGTCGGGATGAGGCTTCAGCTTGTTAATCAACAGGGGCAGGCCGCACATGTTGTCGTGACTGAAATACTTGATAAAACGGTTAGGCTTGACGCCAATCATCCGCTGGCCGGGAAGACTCTCGTGTTTGATCTGGAAGTTTTAGAGATACTGTAAACGAATGAATGGGGCCTCTCACGGGACGACATGGCCTCAAGGCAAAATCAATAAGATACCTCCAATATCTGTCCGCATGGGAAGATGTGGCGGATATTTTAGGACCGCATTCCTTTTACCGCACAGAATTCACTTCACCCAATCTTTTGTTTGCTCTGAGTTTATTATTGCATAAATTTTCGTATTGACGCTGACTTTTTGAATTTGCCAGAACCGAGTAGGACTGAGCCTATGCGGAGGCGGAGAACAAATAATCAGTATTAATAAGAATTAGGGAGGTTGCTCATGAAAAAAGTCACTGACCTTGAACTTTCCGCAGAGGCCATGCTGCGCATGGGAAGGTCCGCTGTCGAAGCAGTGGTCAACCATATAATCAACTTGCCAGAGGCTCCTCGTTCTAGCCTGGAAAACAGTTTGAAGATCGTTAGGTCTCTACGAGAGCCATCTCCTGAAAAAGGAATGAATTTCGAGTCTTTACTCGATTTTCTCATGAATAAAGTGATCCCTGTTTCTATCAACACTCCGCATCCAGCTTATCTAGGATATATTCCTGGAGGTGGTCTGTATCCTTCGGCGGTTGCAGACTTCTTAGGAGTACCGGAGCCTGGTTCGCCGCTCCAGCCGCGGTTAGGCTGGAAACGAATGTTCTGGAATGGTTTGCTGAATGGATGGGCTATCCACAATCTGCCCGCGGCATATTAACAAGCGGCGGCTCCCTGGCCAATCTCAGCGCAGTCGTGACTGCACGAAGACACCTTTTGGGAGAGGACATCAGTCGTGGAGTCGTGTACGCCTCCGACCAGACTCATCACTGTGTGATGAAAGTGGCTCTTTTGGCTGGAATCCCTGAACAAAACATACGTTTGTTATCAGTGGATAGGAATTTTAAAGCTGTGCCAGAATATTTTGAAAAAGCCATCAAGGCAGATTTGAAAAAAGGGCGGAAGCCGTTTTTCCTTGTCGGGAATGCGGGCACAACAAATACTGGGGCTGTGGATCCTCTGCCTCAATTGGCGGAAATAGCGAAGAAATACGGGCTTTGGTTCCATATCGATGCGGCTTACGGTGGTTTTTTCAACCTGTGCAAGGAAGGAAAAAAGGTACTCAAAGGACTCGAGACGTCCGATTCCATCGTGCTTGATCCCCATAAAGGATTGTTTGTTCCCTATGGCTCTGGAAGCCTGCTGGTCAAAGACGGTGAGCTTCTCCGGTCTGCTCACATGCTGACTGCCGAATACTTGATGGACCACATGACGCCCGAGGAGGAAATGGATTCATCGGAGTATTCGCCTGAGCTGTCGCGTCCCTACCGTGGTTTGCGCGTTTGGCTGCCGTTAAAATTATTCGGTGTGAAGGCGTTCCGGGAGAACCTTGCCGAAAAATTACAATTGACACAATGGATGTACAAACGCTTTCTCGAGGAACCGGGGTTTGAATGTATGAATGTGCCTGAACTTTCAGTGATAGCCTTCCGCTATCGACCCAAAAAAGGGGATGTGGAAGAATTCAGCCGAAAATTACTCGCATATATCGTTAAAAGTGAAAAGCTATTCCTCTCCAGTACATTGTTAAACGGAAAATTCGTTATCCGAGTTTGTGTGCTCAGTTTTCGAACCCACCAGGCCGAAGTGGAGCAGGCGTTCGAGATTATTAGAAAAGCAGCCGAAAAGCTGGATAAATAGCAGGGAGGAAAAAGAGGTCAGGGCTCATAGTGAAATGAGACGACGTGAATTCCTTCAATCCACTGCTTTCGTGGGGGCCTCGTTCTTTTTGAAGAAAGAGCCTTTCTTCCAGAATCACTGGAAGCGTAATAAAAATTCGCAGTCTGACCAGGAAAAGGAAGCCACGACACGTGAGGTTTTTTTCAGGATTATCCAGAAAGCATTAAAAGAGGAATGGGCATCCCTTCCTATGGGTGAATGCATGGGGAAAATCGCCACTCTTTTCATCGGGACAGATTATGTTGGAGGCACTTTAGAAGGCAAGGGACCAGAAATATGTCGTGTGGATTTGACAGGACTGGATTGTGTCACTTTTTTTGAAAATGTGCTGTGCATGGCAAGGATCTTGAAAAAGGGGAACACATCGTTTGATGATTTCCTTGCAGAACTCACGTTTACACGCTACAGAAAAGGCATTCTGACAGATTATACATCGCGCCTCCATTACACCTCAGACTGGATCCAGGACAACGAAGAAAAAAGAGTGGTGAAAAACGTGACTGAAGAAATTGGCGGGGAAGATTATCCTGTTCGAGTGTCGTTCATGTCAGAGAATCCCGGTTATTATCAGGCCCTCAGGGAGTTTCCGGGATTTATCAGGACAATAGCCGAAATTGAGAAGGAAATCAATAAACGACAACACTGGTATATCCCCCGGAAAGAAGTAAAAAAGGTGCAAAGACGACTCCAGACAGGCGATATCATTGCTGTAGCCACGACTAAAGAGGGATTGGATTATTCCCATACAGGCCTGACTTTTCGAGATGAGAAAAATAAACTCAGGTTTTTGCATGCGTCCTCAGCAAAGAAAGAAGTTCTCTTGGATACGCAGCTTCACAAATATATCAAATCCGTCAAAACACACACAGGGATCACGGTCGCCAGACCTTTAGAAGTGAATGAAATATAATTACAAAAGTTTTTGATACCCCGCACCTGGCAAATCAAAAAGACCACATCAGACTTTGAAAAACTGAAGCATAATTATTCCTATGATAGCGGCGACGATAAGGTAGTACGTCATAGGGATGAGTGTTTTCCGGATGAGCAATCCTTCTTTTCCTAAAAGACCGACCACTGCGGATGCCGCCACAACGTTATGAACACAGATCATGTTTCCTGCCGCACCACCGACGGCCTGAAGGGCCACGATGACTCCGGGAACCGCTCCGATCTTTAGCGCAGTCGTAAACTGAAAAAGAGAAAACATCATGTTGCTGAAAGTGTTGCTCCCAGCGATGAACGCACCCATGGCTCCTATGGCAGCCGCGAAAGCGGTCCAGCTCTTTCCGATCAGCGCAGCAGCTGCACTGGCCAGAACAACAGGCATCTTATCCAATCCACCGGCGACGCCGCTGTTAATAAAAACCTTGACCATAGGGACAGCGAATCCGAGAGCTATGGCTGGTCCAATAATAGTTTTAAAGGAGCGGTGGACGACCATTTTTGTCTGTTTGAACGGGATTTTCTGAATGATGATGGTGGCCAGGCCAGCCACAAAAAACAGAAAGCCTGGCAAGTAAAGGAACGGGAAACTGGTACTTATCGAAGTCTGCAAGATGTTTGTCCACTCCAGTGAGACGGAGGCGAGGAGTTCCTTGAGAGGATTCAGGAGCCGGCTGAAAAGGAGAAGGAGTGCGACCAGTATATAGGGGAACCAGGCTCTGAAGATACCCATTTTCACCTCAGTCGTGTCTTTTTTATCAATTTTTTGGCCTATCCACTCTGCAGGCCATGTTTCCTGGGGTGGGAAGTCCCAGGTATTCTTCGGGATGAGAAATCCGGATTTTGCCAGAGGAATAACGATCAAAAGCCCCAACAGAGAGCCAAACAGAGATGGAAACTCCGGACCTAATAATATTCCAGTTAGTGTGTAAGGAACAGTGAAACAGAGGCCAGCAAAGAGCGCAAAAGGAAAGATTGAAAGGCCTTCTTTCCAGCTTCTCTTCGGTCCGAAGAAACGGGTCATCATAAGAACCAGTATTATAGGAATCAAAGTCCCGGTGATTCCATGGATAATCGCCACCTTGGCCCCGGTGGCTTTCAAGAATGGAATAAAATCCATGTTGATTCCGTTGAGGTAGCTCGATACTTCAACCTGCCCACTCAGGCCTGAGTTGACACCGATGAGGAGTGCCGATCGCTCCGAACGAGACGCATGTGCTTTGGATAATTAACGTGACCATCACGGCTGCCATGGCTGGAAAACCAATGGCCACAAGCAGGGGAGCGGCTACAGCCGCAGGTGTCCCGAATCCTGCGGATGCTTCGATGAAAGAGCCGAAGAGAAAGGCGATGATGATGGCCTGCACGCGGCGGTCTGGTGAGATGAGGAACATGCTGCCCCGGATAGCAAAAATGGCGCCGCTCTCCTCCTGCAGGTTTAAAAGCAGAATAGCGCCCAGGACAATATACAGGATTGAAGCCGCTGTGATGAGACCATCCAGGGAAGCAGCAGTGATTTGGAGAAAAGGGACTTTCCAGACAAAAAAAGCAAGGATGCAGGTGATGGCATACGCCACAGGCATGGCTTTGGTTGCGGGCCACCTGAAAAGAACAATCAGTCCGAATACAGTGATGATCGGGAGAAGGGCGAGCAGGGCAAGTATTCCTAAACTCATATCAAGGACTTTTTCTTTCGCTCTCCTTCAGGGCGAATAGGCTATCATATTTGATCAAATGATGGACAAGAATGAATTCCCAGGTTTTATAAAACATGCATGAGTCTATGTCAAATCAATTCTGCAAAGGGCAAGACCTTTCATATCGTATTGAGACTGGAAAACATTTGCCTTTTGCAGAAGGACAGATTATATTCGGCAGTAAAACGCATGAATGGAGTTTATGAAGGAAACACAGCGGCTGAGCAGGAGGTACTATTGACCGCTCAATTTATTCCCTGGCCAGCCTGACAACGGAACGGCATATCGACATGTTCAAATTAAACGATGAAACAAAACCTCTTTCTTCCATTGTGGCGGCTCTTGAAGTGTATGACGGGTGCGAGTTTGACGTCAGGCTGACAAGAGACAGAGTTCTGATCATCCACCATGATGCTGAGACTCATGGTCAGCGGTTGATAAACACTGATTATAAGGAGTTAGAGGGAATCTCGTCGTTCGATGAGTTGATTCATCATCCTCAGGTGACTCGGCTTGTCAACGAGGATGGCAAAACGCTCTGGATAGAGGCCAAAGAGGATTCCTCCTTTAGAGCCAGAAAAGACTCATCTCTACGAAGAAATATTGCACAAAGACTCACAGAGGAATTGACAGATTCTGGACTGGATCTGGACAACATCACCATCATATCTTTCTGTGACGAAATTTTGACTCATGTGAAAGGCATTCGCAGGTGCCTTATCGTTCCCTACCTTTTCTCAGCCACGGATAGTCGCTTTCTATACTATAATCCGAAGACAATCTTCCAGATGTTTGTATCTCTTCAACGGCATATAAAAAAGGCCATTAAAATGGGATTTGACGGGCTTCTTTTTTCAAAGCTTTATCTGCGAGGTTTTTTTTCATCTTTTCAACCCTCTCTGGAGAAGATAATATCCTGGAAAAAAGATGATTTTATTCTTGGGACAGAAGCGCAGACTTTTGAAGAAGAGATGGCCTTCAAAGACTTTTTTGTTTTCACGGATTACCGAGGAGAGCGGAAAAAGGGAAGGGGGAAAAATACTGGCTCCCTTATCTGTCACAGAGGACTGTAATCGGTGACCTGGTGTGTTTAAAGGGAGGATTCACTCTTTATGATGAGTGCGTTCATTGTGAACTGAATACGAAGGTTAAGAAAAGGAGAACAGTACGAACATGATGTTTGATCAATCGAATCTCTGGCGTGAGTGCTTTTTATGAGAAAATTAATGGGAATTTTCCGGACAAAGAAACAGCGATGGGGACTCGTTCTTATGGGAGGAGGCGCGAGAGGACTGGCTCACATTGGGATTCTCGATATTCTCCAGAAAGAAGGGTTGTCTCCGGATGTGATCGTGGGGACATCCATGGGAGCTATAGTCGGAGGGCTTTTTGCCTTCGGATTTTCTCCGATGAAGCTGAAAGAAATAATGAAAGATTTGAACCTGGATCAATTTATCGACAGGCCGAACCTTCCGTTTCTTCCTAAAAGACCTCATAGTGTCATAGAATTTTTTCTGCTTGATGCATACAGAACCAGGCTTCAGAAAAAGATTGGACAGGATAAAGAGGATAAGCTAGAGGAACATTTTAAAGCAACGGTGGGGGAGGTCTGTATAGAAGACCTGCCGATAAGATTTGCCTGCAATGCAGTTGATCTTATATCTGGAAAAGAAGTCGTTTTCGAGAAAGGTGAACTCTATAAAGCTCTCCGGGCCACAATGTCCCTCCCGGTTGTGTTCGAGCCTGTGAGGATGGACGATATGCTCCTTGTGGATGGAGGAGTTTTAAATAATGTTCCGGTTGAAACGGCGAAGAAGCTGGGCGTTGAAAAGACAGTCCTTGTGGACATCCATAGACCTCTCAAAGAAGTCTCGTCTCAAGAGATAAATAGTACGTTCCAGCTTATCCAGAGGATGGTCGAAACCATGGCTGCGAACACGACTATCGAGAAGATAAAGGATGCGGATTGTGTCATTCGAGTTGACCTGGATGTCGATATCTTTGACTTTTCTTCTCCTGAAGAATTAATCGAGGAGGGAGAACGCGCTGCGAGTGAAAACTTGAGTGCAGTCAAGAAATTGGTTCGTTGATCGGCTCACTTTTATTTGTAATCAGGAATTCGAGCTTTCTTCCGTAATTTTTTTAAAATCGATTCTATCTCTTCAAGAGATTTCCCTTCAATTTGAGTAATTTTGTATTCGTCTGAAAAAACACCAGCAAGCCCACCGATTATGACACCATATATGGCTCCGATTAACGGCCCAGTGTAGAGAATTTCTGGTCCACCGATATGAGAAGAATCCTCTGTTGCTGCGGGTATCCCGATCACTAATCCTAGGCCTGCGCCAATTAATAGTCCATTTGTTACACAGCTAATAAATTTTGATTTTTTTGCAATTTTTATGGCCTCGATCTCTCCGATGTTGAAAGAGACATCTTTTCCATCCTCATCCAATAATAAAAGTGAATTCTGTTTCACAGCAATGAGTTCACCTTCAGTTTGTTCTCCATTCTTTTGTATGACTATGAGTTTGGCTCCCCGTTTTCGTGCATCTAAATTGCCTGGGAATGCCATTAGATTGATAATAAGAAAAAAAGTGATAAATTTTCTGTTTTTTGCTTTCATCCCATCATCCCACAATTAATTTATAAAAATAGATTTTACCCCCAAGAAAGACGCTCGATAGTCTCTTGCTGATAGTCGTATTTTTTTAACTTAATTCATTCTTCTTCTCAAGAATGAAATAAGGAATATTGGCAGAAGGCAATTTTCAGATGTTCTTTTATATTTGCCTCTTGCTGATTAATATTTTTTTATGTTCCCGACGTTTAACTTTTATCATTGGTGGAAGCCAAAGTCAATTAATAAGAGATAGACCTCTCACTTTACACCTTGAAAAAAAACCTTGAGGTAAATACACTGAAGAAACATTGCCATGACTGAGCCAAAGCTTTTTTCACCCGTCAAGCTCATCTGCGGGATTATTGCTTCTGAGGAGAATTTTTTTAAGAGAGCAGAGGAACGTCTTGAGCAACTCTATGGTCCTTTGGATTTGGCCAGCCCTTTATTCAGGTTCGAATTTACGGATTATTATGAAAAGCAGATGGGCCAGAATCTAAAACGGAAATTTGTGAGCTTTGGCAACCTCATATCTCCTGAAGACCTGAGCGAGATCAAGATCCGGACGAACGCACTCGAAGAAGAAATCAAGGAAGAATTAAAAGCCGGGAAGAGAATAGTCAACCTTGATCCGGGTTTCTTGACTGCATCGGCTTTAATCATGGCCACTGCCAAGGATTTTGCCCACCGGATTCCTCTCCAGTACGGTATTTATGCCCACCTGGAATTACTATTCGGCAAGAATGATGTCCGGACTTTGAGCTGGACCTACCCTGATTTTGAAACCGAAGGTTACCAGATATTCTTTTTGGATGTGAGACGCATCTATCTTTCTCAAATCCAGAGTCAAAAAAAATCCTGAAAATCAATCTTTCTTTTAATGATGATGAGTGCGGCGTGGATATAAAATTGGGGGAATAAGGATTGGCTCGGTTTCTTTCTTTCTAATCGTCTTCGTCGATGTCGAGTGCGGAGATCTCCCGGAGCTTTTTAACTACATCCGGAAGTTCCTTCAGGACAAGATCGATATCTTCTTCTGTGTTGAACCGTCCTAATGAGAATCGGACGCAGGAGCGTGCAACCTCGGGTTTGAGCCCGATGGAATCCAGAACATGAGAGATATCCTCTGCGCCTTCGCTGCAGGCTGAACCTGTCGAGACATAGATTCCTTTTGTGGCCAGAGCCAAGAGGATAGCTTCGGCTTCGAGACCGAAAAAGGCAAAATTAAGAGTTCCCTTTATTCTCTTCTTCTCATGACCGTTGAATTTTACCTTGGGGATGTTGGCTTCGATTCCTCTTTTCAACTTCTCTGCCAGTTTGTTAATTCGTTTTTTGTCCTTGTCTCCTCTCTCTTTAATTATGCGAACAGCCTCTCCCAGGCCGATAATTCCGGCTGTGTTTTCTGTCCCGGCTCTCATTTCCCGTTCCTGGTGTCCGCCGTAAATCAGAGGCGATATGCTCGTTCCTTTCCGGATGTACATTTGTGAGCCGAAATTGAGAGAAGGTCCACACCCAGGTTGTTGACATCTACATCTAATTTTCCGAAGGACTGGACAGCGTCAGTATGAAGCAAGACCCCTTTATCCCTGGCAATTTGACTGATTTCTTCGATGGGCTGGATAGTTCCAATTTCGTTATTGGCATGCATGATGGTGATGAGCGCGGTGCGAGGAGTGATAACGTCCCTTATAAAATTGACATCCACAGTTCCAAATTTATCCACTGGAGCATACGTGAATTTAATTCCTTTTTTTTCAAGGTAGTTGGCTGTCTGGAGGACAGCTGGATGTTCGATGGTGGAGGTGATGATTTCATTTTTTTCGGGAAAGGCATCGAGAACTCCCCGGATAGCGAAATTATCGGCTTCGGAACCTGAGCCGGTAAAGACTATTTCTGTCCGGCTGGCTCCTATAGCTTTGGCCACGGTTTCACGGGCCTCCGTGATCATCTCCTTGACCTGTCTGCCGATCGGATAGAGAGAGGACGGATTCCCGAAATGATCCTTGAGAAATAGAGACATTTTTTCTGCGACTGCAGGATCTACGGGAGTTGTCGCGTTGTTATCCAGATAAACCATTCATACGCCTCTGTGTATCTTTATTCATCCAAAGGATTCATGACTAAACCAGACTTGAGCTTGGGGAAGAAATCAGTCGATTTTTGGGGCATGAGTTCTCCATTCTCAACCACTTCTCTGATCTGAAAAAGAGAAACAGGCTTCAAGAGGAACAGAACCT
>SMTZ1_10003924_pt1 | contig 14960 bp, 13 predicted proteins | sample DeeMarSWOR136_30_FD_25667 | JGI IMG/M metagenome (IMG submission 25667)
GCTTTTGTTTTCGGGCTTTTCCATTTTGACCCGCAACTTGTCTATATTCTCTCAGCCTTAACCGCGGGGCTGGTGCTGGGTTACGTCTATCATCGTTGGAACTCCTACGTGGTTTCGGCTATCGCTCACTCCACAGTAAACCTTGTGGTGCTTGCCACCCTGTTGCTTCTATCTTAAAGTCCATAAGCAGGCTACTTGACCTCGGCAATTTCCAAGCTGATGTCCAAGGCTTTGACGCTGTGCGTTAACGCGCCCATGCTTATTACGTCCACCTGTGCCGAGGCGTAATCCAAAATGTTCTGCTCGGTAACTCCGCCGCTAACCTCCAACAAAACTTTCCCAAAATACCCCGCCTTCTTAAACGCCTCAACAGTCTCTTCGACCTGACTCGGGGAAAAATTATCCAGCATAACTATGTCCGCGCCCGCCTCCGCCGCTTTCATGGCATCGGCTGTACTGGTAACTTCTGCTTCGATTTTCTTGCTGAACGAAGCGGCTTGTTTGGCTCTTTTCAACGCGTTCTCAACGCTTCCAGCTATCGCCACGTGGTTGTCCTTTATCAAAATCAGGTCGTCCAAGCATAGGCGATGTGGGTCGCCGCCGCCAACTAGCACGGCTTTCTTGTCAAAAAAGCTGAGACCTGGCGCGGTTTTGCGTGTTGCCGCGATTTTCGCTGTCAAATTGGCCTTTTGCAGTTTTTCCATGAGCCTTCGCGTTGCGGTGGCGATGCCGCTCATGCGAGAAAGCAAATTCAAAATTGTTCGTTCAGCTGAGAGAATCGTTTGGGCGTCTCCAGAAATTTTCATGATGGTTTGTCTGTTTCTGATTTTTTCTCCGTCTGCAACTTCTACCTTGACTCTTAGCCTAAGGCTCTCAGCAAGAATTGTTGTTTCCTCTATTCCAGCTGCTACTCCCACTTCTTTCGACACAACCGCAGCCCCAACTGTCAACCCTGCAGGAACAACTGCCGATGAAGTCACGTCGCCCTGTCCAACGTCCTCAGCTAACAGCTGTCTGAGTTTTTCTTCCAGAACTTTGCGCGGAATGAACATGACTGGTATTCTTCTTATTTAGGGCTTAAAACACTTGCTTTTCGAGGATTCATCTTTTTCGTAAAACTATAAACTTGCACTTCAGCAGTTTGTTAACAATATGTGGCTGTTTATTCCGGTTTCTTTTTGAGAAATAGGATAAGTAAAATAAATCCACGCGCTTACTTGTGGTTATTATGCGACTGATGCTTTGCTGCTCCGAACTCGGCTTAGGACATGTTTCCCGAATTATACCGTTAGGCAAAAAGTTGCAGGAGAAAGGTCACGACCTCTACTTTTTCTCAGGCGGCAAAGCACACACACTTTTGCAGAAAGAGTTCTGCAACGTTTACTCGTGCACACCTGTAGCCTGGTACGAAAACGCAAGCGGCATAGTCGCCTCAGCATCCCTCATCAACATCCTGTTCCCCCTTCCCGTCTTTAACCACGAAAAAAACAAGTTCACCATCAAAACTTCAACTGCCATGGAAACAGTGCACCGCTACTACGACCTCAGAAACCCCATCCTAAAAATCAAACCAGACCTAGTGGTTGCTGACGGTGACCTGCACGCACTCCGCATGGCATCAAGATGGAACTTTCCCTCAGTTTACATAGCTAACATGATTCGACCAAGCTACGGTTTCTCGGCTTTTCTCAATCCTGGTGAACGCTTCGTTGAACGCTACGTGAAAACATGCCGAAAAATAATCGTACCTGACAATCCGCCACCGTTCACCATCAGCGAATACAACCTTGGCGACTTGGACAGCATAGGCATAAGCCAGAAGGTAGAGTTCGTCGGCAGCTTCCTTGATACCACGTACGCGCAAGGTTTAGCGGAACACGTTTTCGCCCCGATAAGCGGACCCTACGGGACACGAGCCAAATTGACCCAGATGATACTGCCAGTGCTTGAAGAACTGGAAACGAAAAGCATCGTCAGCTTGGGAACGCCAAACAAGAAAATTACGGCAAAAAATGGCAACTGCGAGATACATGCATGGCTGTCCATGCAAAAACGTCAGGAATGTATGAAGAATGCCAAGTTAATCGTTTTCAGTGGCGGACACCGCACATGTTTCGAAACCGTGAAGTACGCCAAACCAAGCGTATGCATTCCGACGCAACCAGAACAGATGGGAAACGCCGCTAAACTTCAGAAATTGAACTGCTCAATATCCGTGAAAAACAAACAGGAACTCAAAGTAGCCGTCCAGAAAATCGAAGAAGAAACCAAACTCTTCAAACAAAACGTAATGACACTCAACAAGGTCTCCAACAAGCTCGAAGGCTTAAACAGAGCAGTAGAACTCATCGAAAATGCGATCTAAGCAAACGCGTGAACCCTATTTTTCAGCCAGTTGCTTGCGCCTAACTTCACCTTGCGGTGCCTCCTCTTCAAAAATGATGGCTTGGAACTTGTAGATTTTCACGCCTTTGGTCAGCCAGCTGTCGGGGGGAAGCCCTGCTTTGACGCAGCACTGGCAAAGAAACTCTTCTTCACACCATTCCCACTCCACAGGAACCTGAGGCAGAAGCAACCCCTTGTAACCGCCTTTCTCCACGATTAACCCATCTTCACCCACTTTGATTTTAGCCAAGTACTCCTTAGGATTCTCAACCTCTACCGCTTCAGGTGGAGTAAGCACGCTTACTTCAAAAACCACGTCTTCAAGCTCAGTTGAAGAAAGCGGATAAAACCTTGGATCTCGAGTTGCAGCGCTTACAGCGGAATCAATGACCGCCTCAACCAGCGGACTTGTGGGATAAGGATAGCCAATGCAGCCTCGAAGATGTTTTTCCCGGTTTTCCAGGGTGTTTATGGTAACGAAAACTCCGCAGCGCTCAAACAGCTTCGCACTCGTGTTTTCAGGAACTTCAACGGGTTTACCTGTTTCCAAATGCGTTTTCACCGCGTTCCGCGCAAGACATACCAGAAATCTGCCCTCTTCCAAGCTTAATTCAAACGCCAAACTTCTTTTCCTCCCGATCTACACAGCCGCCACACTGGCTTTTTGGGGAAGTTCATACTAAAAAACGCAAGAAACTAGAATTTTGTTGACTCCTCAGCTACGCCATCCTTAGCTATTATCAGGAAGTCTATGCCGTCACCGCTCATGGCGTCTCTGCTTATGGCTGACTTTATGGATCGGGTAACCAACGGCTTCGCCTCTGCCAACGTCATCCCTTCCTTGTACGCTTCTTCCAGAACACCCACAGCAATTTCCGTGCCAGATCCAACCACCGCGTATTTGTCTGGGATCAGCGAACCCAAAACGTCCAGCACGTAAAGCGATGCCCCTTCATCGTCCAAGCCGCCTACAATGGTTTGCGTGATTAACGGCGCATATCGACGATTGAAAAGAATGTTTGCCATAAGCTTGGCTGTAGCTCTCACCGAAATCGGTCTTCCAACTTCCATGCTGAACAGGTTGGCTTGTGCCTCCACTTCCCTCGTGAGGATTTGCATGTCGCCAACAAGCCCTGCGCAAGCAGCGCCTATCCGGTTGGTTATTTTGAAAACTTTTTTGCCGCCTCTGCTCATAACAAAGTTGCCGTAAGTCACGCGTTTTTCAGCAGCTAATATCACTCCTTCTGCGCAAACAACTCCAACTGTCGTGGCGCCTGGAACCCAGGCTAATCCGCCTTGCTGAGCTTGTGGTTGTGAACCGTAACCTTCCATGTTTTTTCACCGTTCTGGTTGATATACACAAGGGAAGCTATTAAGTTTACTTAAGGATAATTTTTGTACTATTAAGAATTAATTGAGATTCCTAAACCAGTTATTTTTCCAGTCTATTCCTTGTTGAGCGTGTGCTAAGAAAATGTGGAAAAGAATGGGGGGAGCTCAGGCTCATCCTGTGCGAGCTACATTTCACTTCCCATTCACCGCGAGCTTGAAAACGTGGCTTCAACATACGCAAGGCCAGTTAGGTAGAATATAGCGCTCCGTATGGCCTTTTGGATAGAGGTACTATCTTGCTGAACTTCTTGCTCATGACCTTCTCGAAGTCAACTCCGAAGTGCTCACAGTACTCCTTCGCCAAGCTTTCAATCACTCGCATATCACGTTTGCCAACTTTCATAACCTTGGTGCCCTTTGTCGCTTCAAGTATGTCGCCGCGCTCGTAGATAACGCCGCCGTGCATTCCCGTCCCCACGAACCGTGCCTTGCAACGCTCACATTCACCTAATGTCAAGCCGAGAACTAGAACTACGCCGCCTGCCATGTACTCTGCGAGGAAGTCGCCGGCAGCTCCCCCTATCACTATATTCGGTACTTTGCGCTTATATTCCTTCATGTGTATGCCAACGCGGTACCCCACGTCGTCACGGACAAAGATTTTTCCGCCTCGCATCGAGTGTCCCGTGAGGTCGCCCGCTCGGCCGTGGACGACTATTTGCCCAGCGTTCATGGTATTGCCGCAGCCGTCCTGAGCGTTGCCGTGAACCACTATGCAGGGCCCACTCATGAAAGCGCCCATATCGTTTCCTGGCGTACCGTAAATGTCGATTTTAGCTTCTGCATCCAAGTCGGTGCCGATGTATCGTTGACCACAAACACTGTGAATTTCAATTCTTTCAGCGCCTTTGCTGCATACGTCTCTCAGAAGGCTGTTTAAGTCCTTGTAGTACATGCCTTCAGCATCGATTTTCCATACTCCGTTCTCCACTTTTATTCGGGGAAAAAATTTCGAGTTTATTTCTGCAATTATTTCTTCTTTCAACATTCTATCAGGCTCCTGCCATTTTTACACCTAGAACTTTGAGTTCGGTATCCGTTAGACCTACACCGCGGAGAGCCAAACGGTTCCCACGCAAACTCTCGATAGCGTTTATGCCCATGCCGCCCATCATGTCTTTGATTTCCAAGCTCCAGCCGCGTAGCAAGTTAACAAGCCGTTCCGTGGCTATGTCAGGGTTAACTCTCTTAGCGATCCACGGGTCGTTCGTGGCGATGCCCCATGGACACTTTCCAGTGTAGCAGTGCTGACAGACCGTGCATCCAACCGCTACAAGCGCGGCAGTTCCTATGTAAACGGCATCTGCACCTAACGCAATTGCTTTGACGACGTCGCCGCTGCCTCGGATGCCACCGGCTGCAACGATAGAGGTCTTGTTCCGTATACCTTCCTCACGCAGACGCTGATCCACCTGCGCAATCGCCAACTCAATGGGTATGCCCACGTTGTCTCTGATGACCTTCGGCGCGGCACCAGTAGCACCACGGACGCCATCTAACGCGATAATGTCTGCGCCGGCGCGAACCATCCCGCTTGCGATTGCAGCCGAGTTGTGAACCGCAGCGATCTTCACCGAAATCGGTTTTGTGTAGTTTATTGCTTCTTTCAGTGCGTAGATTAGTTGTCTAAGGTCCTCTATCGAATAGATGTCATGTTGAGGTGCAGGCGAAAGCGCGTCTGTGCCGACGGGAATCATGCGTGTCCGTGCAACGTCTTTGGTGACTTTTTCGCCAGGCAGGTGTCCACCTATGCCTGGCTTGGCGCCTTGCCCGATCTTGATTTCGACAGCCGCGCCGGCGTCCAAGTAGTCTGGATGTACACCAAAACGGCCTGAAGCTACCTGCACGATTGCGTGTTCGCCGTACTTATACAGGCTTTTGTCTAAGCCGCCTTCGCCCGTGTTGAAGTAGGTGCCGCATTCCGTTGCTGCCCGAGCTAGGGCTTTGTGAACGTTTAGGCTTATGGCACCATAGGACATGGCAGAGAACATAATCGGCGTGTCCAAACGTAGCTGAGGTGTAAGCGATGTCCTCAGCACTATTGTGCCGTTTTCCAGTTCCATCTCCACATTGTCTGGTTTCGCGCCAAGGTAAGTTCTTATCTCCATCGGCTCTCTCAACGGGTCAATTGACGGGTTGGTCACTTGACTGGCGTTAAGCACTAATCGGTCCCAGTAAGTGAAGTAAGGTTTGTCGCAGCCCATGCCCGTGAGAATGACTGCGCCAGTTTCTGCCTGCCTCTTCGCGTCTCTTAGCGCTTCTGCTGTCCAATTGGGGTTATCGCGGATGGTATTCGGATTCCTGCGTATTGTAATGGCGTGGGTGGGACAGAAAGTAACGCAGCGTTGACAGTTGACGCAGTTTTCGTCTTTGCTGCGTATAACGTCGTCTTCTTCGTCGTAACTGTGGGTTTCGTACGTGCACTGGTTTACGCAGACTTTGCAGCGTATGCACCGGTTTTCGTCGCGTTCAACCAAGTATTCGGGAAGTATGTACGTTTTCGTTTTTTTTACGCCTCCATGCTTGCTAAGATTTCCACCTTCGACTTGCTGTGGAGTTTACCGACCACTGGCTCACCGCCCCGTAGAGGCCAGAACTTGTCTAACGTTGGTGAAACAAGCCGCATGGCTGCCTCCTCAGAGGACAGGTACAAAAAGTCGCCTCTAGTGCCTGCGACGAGGGGTCGCAACTTGATTCTGTCGGTCAACCCAATCATTTCACCCTGATGAGCGATTATTATGCTGAAAGGACCATTCATCAACAGGCTACCATAGGTCTGGCGGAGAACCCTGTACAGGCGTTGCTGTTCGGGCTCCATCGAGTCTATCTCGCTCCATAAGGGAGCAGCGAAGATTTTGGCGACTATGTCAATAGACAGGTGTTGTTTACGCATGAGTAGGTCCACCGCATAGGCTAGCACTTCGGTGTCTGTCTGCATGGTGCACCGGTAGCCGTACATCTCCAAGTATCGGCGGTTTATGCCGTAGCTGGAGAGTTCTCCATTGTGCACTACAGTCCAGTCTAGAATGTTGAAGGGATGTGCACCGCCCCACCAGCCTGGTGTGTTCGTTGGGAACCTGCCATGCACCGTCCATAGGTAACCCCTATAATCCTCGAGGCAGAAGAACTCCGCTACGTCCTCGGGGTAGCCGACGCCTTTGAAGACGCCCATGTTCTTGCCGCTGGAGAAAACGAATGCCTTACCTGTCTCCGTGTTTATTCGCATGACTTTTTCCGTCACATAATCGTCTTCGTTTAGCTTCTCAAGCCGCCGCTTCTTAGGCTCAACGAAATATCGCCAAACTATCGGGGGATCCCTGACGTTGGCGGGTTTGGTTTGCATTTCTTCGTCGTAGATTATGTTGAAGTTTGCTGCCAGTGTCCTGTCTGTTCGTTCTTTTGCTTCTTTGCTTAGGTACATGATGTGGAATGCGTAGTAGTCCTCGAATTGGGGGTATATGCCATAGACTGCTATGCCGCCGCCTAAGCCGTTTCCGCGGTCGTGCATGTTCGCTATAGCCCTAATCGGGTCGCGTGATGAGAAGCGTTTGCCTTCGAGGTTCATCATGCCGAATATGCTGCAGGCGTCGAAGTCCTTATCGTCGTTGTAAGGATTGTTTATTCTGTTTAGATTTCTCATCGGTATTCTCCTGGGTACAGTTTTCTCCGCAAAGTCCTTGGCAAAGTGGCGATGCAGAAGTCTTCTGAGAGAAGTTCTTGTTTGAGTCTCTTTACTTTGACACCGTTTTTCATGAGGTGGAATAGTACGCCTGCGCGTTCTATGTCGTTTACAAGCGTCAAGCCCACTATCCCGTTGTCTTTGAGCACGATTTTCTTGTAGAGGTTTCTCTTTGGTTCGTGTTTAACCAAGATTTCGTACATGCCATCCTCTGGAGGGTTAGCTACACCAATGGATATGATGGGTACGTCGAAGTACTTCAGGGCGCTCATGGCAGTGCCACCTGGGTACTCCACTTTTTTGCCAGCCATGTTGTAGCCTGCAACTTTCCCTTCCAACTGGGCAAGAGGCCACAGAGGCAGCAGCCGGTTTTCGCCAAGAACGAAGTCATAGGCTTCAGCCACGTCGCCGCTGGCGTACACGTCAGGTACATTTGTGCGCATGAAATTATCGACGATTATGCCTTTGTGTGTCTTCACGTCGGTTCCTGAGACCAGTTCCATGCGCGGAATGACGCCTATGGCAACTATTACCAAGTCGCACGGCACCTGTTCGCCGCCTGTTAGTATTGCACTGCCGACGACGTTGTCGTCTTCAAGCTTGCCAAGTATGCGCTGAACCGTTTGGCCTGTAGCGATGGTGACGCCTGCGTTGTTGATTACGTTTTCTACCATTTCTGAGGCTGTCGGGTCTAGTATGAGACTGAGTATGTTATCTTTCAGTTCCACCATGGTTACTTTTAAGCCGCGTTTTACCAGTGCTTCGGTGACGCTGACACCGATTAAGCCGCCGCCAACGACCACAGCATTTCGGGCGGTTTCGATTTTTGCGGCTAAGCTTTCCGCGTCAGAAAGCGTTGTGAAAGTGTACACGCCTTCTTTTTCGGAGCCTTCTATCTTCGGAACGAAGGGCTTGCCGCCGGTTGCGATTAGCAGTTTCTTGAAGTTCACGCGGTCACCTTTGTCGAGTGCCACCCATTTTTCAGTCAGGTTTAGGCTTACCGCGGTTCTTCCCGTGAGGGCTTGCACGTCTTTTTTTTGCCAGAAGTCGTCTTCGCGGCACATCATTTTGTCGAAGTTGGCTTTTCCGCTGACCAAGTCGGAGATCATAGGGCGCGAGTACTGCGGGCACTTCTCGTCTGAAATCACGGTTATGGTGTCTACAGGGTCCACTTCTCTGATAGCTTCGACGGCGCCGATTCCTGCGGCTGAAGCACCCACTATCACGTACTTTGGCGTTAGGGTTTCACCTCTCTGTACACTAGGGCGCCGTTAGGGCAGTTGGCGACGCACACTGGAACCTCAAGTTCCGAGCAGAGGTCGCATTTTGAGACTATTTTGCCTGACGCGTCTCTTTTAATGGCGCCGTACGGGCAAACCATTATGCAGGTCCAGCAGCCGATGCACTTGTCTGCATCATGTGTCACTAATCCCGTTTCTTCGTCTTTTTGCATAGCCCCTGAGAGACAGGCGGTCACGCAGGGAGCGTCTTCGCAATGTCTGCATTGGATAGCGAAGCTGACGGGTTTGTGTACTTCCAGCTTCACTCGGCTTGTTGGGCGGGGCTTTTCCCTGTTGTAAGCTTTAATAATGTCTTTTGATTCGGAGTGTTGGACGGTGCAGTATACTTCGCAGAGTCCGCATCCCATACAATATTCTTCTTTTGCGATGATTCTTTTCATGAGTTTTCTCCACCTTTACATGAGTGGAAGCGCGAGCAGATGACCATAAGAAGCAGATGGTTTGGCTGTTTTTGTGCAGAGATTAGCGCCTTCGGTAACCTTTTGTCCAGTGAAGGTCGTGTTATCTCTACACTGGTTTATGATCATATATATCCCTTATCTCACGTGGGTCGCCGTTGTAAATGAATGCATTCTATATATCCTTGTTGAAAATCATTTATATGTAAGGTTGTGAAATATATTAGATATATGAAATGTATGCAAAGGTGGACGGTAAAATGGCGGAAAAAGATTTGGGATACAGAAAGGTGCAATCAACAGGAAGAGGCTCCTACATAATCTCCCTGCCCAAAATGTGGGTGCAAGACACCGGACTTAAAAAAGGAAGTGAAATCGACTTCAACATCAAAGCTGATTCTTCGCTGACACTGGTTCCGAGAAAACTTAAAGAAAGATACGAAGAAGAGACGGACAATAGACTCAAGGAATACTACATCAACGCCGAGCCAGAAGAGGAAGACCTGCTATCAACTCTACGCATGATAAAAGCGCTGTATGTCATAAGCGCCGATGTAATACGCATTCATTTTAAAGGAGTAGCAGACGCAGCAAAGTGCAAAAACGAGATACGCCAGTTCGCCAGGGCCACTCTCTTAGGCGCAGAAATAATCGACGAAAGAATAGACGAAATTACGCTACAGATTCTGATTAAGCACTCAGAGTTTCCCATTGAAAAAGCTGTCCGAAGAATGGCTATCGTGGCGCTTTCAGCTAACCGAGAAGCTATAGAAGCGGTGAAAAACCCAAGTCAAGCGCTGTTCCAAAGCGTGATTAACGCTCATAATGATGTGAACCGGCTGGGACATTACGTTGTCCGTCAGTTGAAGTTTGGCATAGAACGCAATCTTTTCAGAGAGTTAGGGTTCAAAACGCCTAAGGAGTTTCTGTTGTACAGGATAATCGTGAACGATATAAAGAACATAGGCGAAAACGCTTTGAACATAGTTAACAATTTGGAGACACTGCAGAAGCAAATCAAGGATCAATTGGTGTTCATAAAGGAACCTATAGATGAAGAAGTATATTCGCAGATGCTTCGATTCAACGCTGAAGCACACAAACTTTTTGAGGAGGCCACAAAAGCAATGTTCAAAAGAGCATATAACGACGCTGAAAAAATAATATCTAAACGCGGATCATATGTAAACTTGGAGACGGAACTCATCAGACTAATGACAAGCAAAAAACTAGACCCGAACATAGCGGCGATTCTAAGGTTAATGATGGACAGTTCAAGACGAATACTCGATTACGGACAAGACGTAGCCGAATTGACGCTGAACCGAACCGTAGAAGAAATATGCACTTCCTTCGAAATCAAATAACCACGATTCTCGTTAACTACTTATGAATTATTCACTGTTCTCGTTTTCTTTAATTTTCTAGGAAAGCAAAATATTTTTCGTCTATTAGGATTCTGATAGTTGTCATTGCAGAAACTGTAGCGGTCTATCGGTAGGGCGCTACCAAAAAAACGAGAGGGCTGTTCGTATTGGCGCGGAAACCGCTCAATAGCATGTAGAAAACAATGTTCTGCGAAATTCCATGCGGTTTAGTATGAATGAGGTTATCAACCAATTCAAGCGCTAGTTCTTTGTCCACCATAGTTGCGAGCAACCAAACGTAGAGAGCTATGGACTCGCTTTTCCATTGGTTGCTCCTCACAATTTGGCATGCTGCAAGGTAAAAGTTTATATTTTCCGCTGATTTTTCCATATTTCCGATTGAAAAAGCTTTGTAATACTAGAAAGAGGTTTGACAATATGGCGTATTTAACAACAACTGGTTCAGGACAGCCAGTTCTAATCTTAAAGGAAGGTACAACACGAAGCAGAGGAAAAGAAGCCCAGAGAAACAACATAATGGCTGCACGCGTAATAGGCGAAGTTCTCAAAACCACGCTTGGTCCACGCGGCATGGACAAAATGCTTATCGACAGCTTGGGTGACATCACCATAACCAACGATGGCGCAGCGATTCTTGATGAAATAGATGTGGAGCATCCAGCGGCAAAAATGATGGTGGAAATCGCGAAAACGCAGGATGATATGGTTGGTGACGGAACAACAACCACCGTAGTTTTAGCTGGCGAACTCCTTAAAAAAGCCGAGGAACTTCTCGACCAGAATATTCACCCCACCATACTGGTTAGCGGCTACCGAAAAGCAGCTCAAAAAGCCATCGAAACCATAAACAAAGTCGCCGTGCCAGTTGACATTGAAGACAGCAAAACCCTGTTCGAAGTCTCTTTAACCTCAATGAGCAGCAAGGCGGTAGGCGCAGCACGAGAGCACTTGGCGGAAATATCCATAAAAGCTGTCAAGCAAATAGCCGAGGAGCGCGGAGACAAGAAAATAGCTGACATAGACAACATCCAGCTTATTAAGAAAACAGGCAAAAGCCTGCTTGCAACACAGCTTATATCCGGAATAATAATCGACAAAGAAATCGTTCACTCAGGCATGCCCAAAAAGAAGGAAAACGCGAAAATCGCCCTCTTAGATTCCGCGCTGGAAATTGAGAAAACCGAGATCAGCGCCGAAATCCGTATCCGCGATCCCACCCAGATGCAAGCGTTTCTAGATCAAGAAACCAACATGATGAAAGAAATGGTGGACAAAATCAAAGCCTCAAAAGCAGACGTGGTCTTCTGCCAGAAAGGCATCGACGACATGGTTCAACACTTCTTGGCTAAAGCAGGCATAATGGCCGCACGCCGAATCAAAGAATCCGACATGGAAAAACTCGCACGTGCCACAGGAGGAAGAATAGTCTCCGACCTTGACGACCTAAAAACCAAAGACCTAGGTCAAGCGGGCTTAGTAGAAGAACGCAAAATCGGCGACGACAAAATGATTTTCGTAGAAAAATGCAAAGACCCCCACAGCGTAGCCATCCTAATTCGCGCAGGACTCGAACGCATGGTGGACGAGGCCGAAAGAGCCATGACCGACTCGCTGTCCGTGGTCTCAGACGTTATTGAAAACAGCAAAATCGTGGCTGGCGGCGGCGCAGTGGAAGTTGAAGTAGCCAAGGAACTCCGCACCTACGCCACAAAAGTTGGCGGCAGAGAACAACTTGCCGTGGAAGCCTTCGCCGACGCAGTTGAGATAATACCGAGAACGCTAGCGGAAAACGCAGGCTTAGAACCCATCGACATAATTGTGGAACTCAGATCAGCTCACGACAAGAAAGACGGTCAGTACCAAGGCGTAAACGTCTTCACAGGTAAAGTGCAAAATAGCCTCAAAGGTGGCGTCATTGAACCCTCAATCGTCAAAGAACAAGCCGTAAAATCTGCAGCCGAATCTGCAGCTATGATACTCCGCATAGACGATGTCATAACGGCCAAGGCACCAGCAGGCGGTCCAGGCGGTCCAGGCGGCGGAATGCCCCCGGGCGGTCCTGGAGGCGAATATTAAACTTCCCTCGTTTTTTCTTTTTTTTGGACCTTTTGAAAAGCCTTTTAACCCCTTTTTGTTACTTTCAGTACCAGGTTTCTAGGCTGGTTAATACATGGTTATTTTGAAAAGCCTCTTTTTTGTGGTAGAAATCGCTTTTTTTATTAAACGCGCGCACTGCATTTTTGGCAAATCCCGTATACATCCATGCGTTGCCCAGTGGGCTTGAATTTTGTGGCGGCTGCAACCCTCCGGGTTATGTCTTCTACAGTTTTATCGTCTAGATCTGTGATGGCGCCGCATTTTAAGCAAACCAGGTTTATGTGAGGTTTCATGTAACACTCAAATCGTGCTTGCCCTTTGGGAAAATTAATTTCCTGCACCAAATCTAAATTCCTGAGTACTTCCAAAGTCTTGTAGACCGTCGCTAGACTCACGGTCGGATGGGTTTTCTTAACCGCATCGTACATTTGTTGAGCTGAAGGATGGGCTCTACTGTTCAGCGCAATTCGACAGATGGCGATTCTCTGCGGGGTTGCCTTGTAACCTTTGCTTCGCAGAGCTTCAATTGCTGAGGCGTCTGATTTAAGATTGATGGTCATATAGATTATTAGGTAATAACAATTCTTAAATAAACCTTTTTTGCTATTCTACAGTAGACAAAAAGGATTTTTTTGAAGATGAAAGACAAAAACTTACTGCAAATCAAGGAGTTGTATTATTTTGAATGAAAAAAAGGGACTTACTAGCCGCACGCGCAAGTCAAACCGAGACTGGTGGCCAGACCAGTTAAACCTGAATGTTTTGCATCAAAATTGTCCCCTGTCCAATCCGATGGGCAAGGAGTTCAACTACGCTGATGAATTCAGGAAACTCGACCTAGAAGCTGTGAAGAAGGACCTCTATGCGCTGATGACCGACTCGAAGGATTGGTGGCCGGCCGATTACGGTCACTATGGGGGTCTTTTCATTAGGATGGCGTGGCATAGCGCAGGTACCTACCGCAAGGGAGACGGTCGCGGAGGCGCAGGTTCGGGCTCGCAGCGTTTCCCGCCTCTTAACAGCTGGCCTGACAACGTCAATCTCGACAAGGCGCGCCGTTTACTTTGGCCGATCAAACAGAAATACGGCAGAAAAATCTCCTGGGCCGATCTGATGATTCTTGCAGGCAACTGTGCTCTGGAGTCGATGGGTTTGAGGACTTTTGGCTTCGGCGGCGGGCGCAAAGACGCATGGCAACCGGAAGACGTTTACTGGGGGACCGAGAGCAAGTGGCTTGAAGACAGGCGCTACACTGGCGACAGGGAACTTGAGAATACTCTGGCCGCCGTGCAGATGGGCTTGATCTATGTGAACCCGGAAGGGCCAAACGGTAATCCAGATCCAGTTGCGTCGGCCCGCGACGTACGAGAGACCTTCTCGCGCATGGCGATGAACGACGAAGAGACCGTCGCACTCATTGCCGGCGGGCACACTTTCGGCAAATGCCATGGTGCCGGCGATCCTGCCCTTCTGGGTCCCGAGCCGGAAGCTGCAGGTATCGAAGAGCAGGGTCTTGGCTGGAAAAGCAGGTTCGGTAGCGGCAAGGGGGATGACACAATCACCAGCGGCCTAGAAGGCGCCTGGACGCCACACCCAACCAAATGGAATATGGGCTATTTCGAAATGCTATTCGGCCACGAGTGGGAATTGACAAAGAGTCCCGCTGGTGCTTGGCAGTGGAGGCCAAAAGATGTGGCTGACAAGGACCTTGCGCCTACCGCCGAGGACCCGTCGAAGCGGGTTCCGACCATGATGACTACTGCCGACATGGCGTTGCGGATGGATCCAATCTACGCGGCGATCGCGCGGCGTCTCCACAAGCATCCCGATGAGTTCGCTGATGCGTTTGCTCGGGCGTGGTTCAAGCTTACGCACCGTGATATGGGTCCTCGCTCCCGCTATCTCGGCCCGGAGTTTCCAGCGGAGGAACTGATCTGGCAAGACCCAGTGCCCGCAGTCGATCATGAGCTGATCGACGCACAGGACATCGCAGACCTCAAGAGTAAGATCATAGCCTCAGGTCTGTCGATTTCGGAGCTTGTCTATACTGCTTGGGCGTCGGCGTCCACGTTCCGTGGTTCCGACAAGCGCGGCGGTGCGAACGGGGCGCGTATCCGTCTCGCCCCGCAGAAGGATTGGGAAGTAAACCAGCCGGCCCAACTGGAGACGGTGCTGCAGACCCTTGAGGGAATCCAAAAGGCGTTCAACAGCGCGCAGTCTGGCGGGAAGAGTGTTTCGCTCGCCGACGTGATTGTCCTGGGTGGATGCACAGGTGTCGAGCAAGCTGCGAAGAATGCCGGTCACGATGTGACCGTTCCCT
>SMTZ1_10017012_pt1 | contig 14959 bp, 23 predicted proteins | sample DeeMarSWOR136_30_FD_25667 | JGI IMG/M metagenome (IMG submission 25667)
AACCACAACGAGTACAGTAATTTGCATCAATGGGTTCATCGTCTTTGAACTCTATCGTTCTTCTAGTTTTATGTCCTACTAAATCACATAACATTATTTATCGAATATGACAAGAGTAGAAGAGAGTATTTAACCGATATTTACAAAATCGATACAGCGATTATCGATACATTAGGTTCGAGTATAGGAAAGATGATTAAGCTATTTGTAAATAGCGCACGCTCGCATGCGCTAAGCTAGGCATATCTTATTACCTCGACTTCAAGTGTTCACTAAAGGACTAATAAACCTGCAGTTAACATAGCTACTGCAGCGGAGATGATCGCCAGCACAATGAAGCCAACAATACAGGTTACAATCGCTCTGCCTGTAGAGAAGTCAAGCGCTTGCCGCACAGCTATGACCATGGCTACAAGACTCCATATTAAAGCAACGAAAACGATTATTCCACCCAGAATTGGAATAAAGCTTAGAATCCTTAGAGTGCCAGGTGAATAAGAAAAACCGATACAACGTAAAAGTTCGCCATACGTTGCCTTAGTCTTAGGGCCCTTTAACAATCTTGTCCCAATAAAGTAGGTAATAAAAGACCAGATAAACCAACCAATTAACGCAGTGATCGTGCCTACAATTAATCCAAAGATAGGGCCACCTAAGCCCTCAAACATTTGTCCTCCGATTGCTCCGCCAATACCTGTACAAATACTTACTATAACAACAACAAGTATTGCTTGATTTGTAGCTGTGACATCCTTCTCCACCTCTTCATATAACGAGGCATCCAATTTTGCAGCTCTAACCATCCTATCTAAAATGCCCACATCAAACCCTTCCATAACGTCAATTCATAAGCAATTTTTTAACACATTCTAAATATTTAAAACAATAGCGTACTGGAAGCACGAACTTAATCCAATCACGAGCTTGGTTCATATGATGTAATTAAGAATTATATTGAAAGCTTCCAGGATGAGGAGTGGGATTTCAGCACATATTTACCATTAAAAATTCAGGCGAAATACGTATTTTTCAATGAGGTTGCGATTACATGTTTATTTTCTGTTGGAATTTTCTATTAATTATTAACTTACCAACGGTCATACTTGACTATCATATCTATCGGAAGACGATTTTTTTCCAATGGCGATGGATCAGATGGATATCCTAACGGCATAAGTTCAACAACACGTATTTCTTTAGGAATGCCAAGGATTTCTTTTACTTTATGCTCATCAAATGCACCAATCCAACAAGTACCCAAACCCAATTCAACTGCCGCTAACGATATATGATCCAGCGCTATGGCCACATCAATTGGATAGGAGAGTTGACCACATGTCATGATACGTGCATCTGTCTCAGCACAAGCAACGATGATAATAGGCGCTTCTCCAACAAAGGTTTGTCCATTCGCAGCCTCAGCAATTCTCTTTCTTATCACTGGATCTCGAACAATAACAAATCTCCACTCCTGGCGGTTTGCTGCCGAAGGTGCAAGTCTCCAAGCATTTAGGATAGTATTCAACTTTTCATCTTCAACAGGTTTATCCAAAAAATTTCGTACACTTTTTCTTGTTTTAATAGCGTCTAAAACATCCATAGTAAAATACCTTCAATGAAAACGGTTTTGTCACTTTTCGTGAATCTTAAATCTTTCTATAGCAATCAATCGTTGAGTAAGGTGGGATATTAGCACGCGCTGAGTGGGATTTCAGCACATATTTACCATTAAAAAAAACAATAACTGATAGCGCATTTGCTTAAATATATAATCGAGGATAATTATTTGAGCGAGTTAAAATGAGTTCATCTAAAAAACCTGAAGCCGCTTTTGCTTTATCACTTATTGCGGGAATCATAATTCTAATCAATGGTGCACTATTAGGAGCAGTAGGATCTTTCATTGCCCCATTTATTCCTGGTCCAAGCGAAACAGCTCTTGTAACTGGAATTCTCAGTACGTTAATGATTGCAGGAATTATATTGGGCATCATCGTAATAGTTGCTGCAGTGATGTTATATAGAAATCCAGCTCAAAAGACAATGTGGGGCATCATCATACTAGTACTTTCAATAGTCAGTATCTTTATTGGTGGGGGCTTCGTTATAGGATTGATCCTTGGAGTAATCGGTGGAATCCTCGCTTTACGTTGGAAACCAAAATAAACCTAAATCCTAGATTATTTTTTCAACTTCCATTTTTTTATATTGCAACAATTCCAGCAATTAATCCAGCTACAGCACCGATTTTCCAATTTTTCATATTTTAATCACTTTGGAGGTTTATAGAGGTAACCTAAGACAATACCAAATACAATGAACTGGGCTAATGCCGTAGTTAATGTTGATCAAGCCAGGCCACAATGCAAATTGTATAAGCAAAAACTGTGATGAAATACATAATTAATCCAAAATAAAGCCCTTTTATTACTTTCTTCCCAGGAATAATGTTGTATACCTTTGCAAAGATCATAGCGAATACTATGTTAAAAGACATGTTTATCACAATATGGGCTCCAGCTTGACTCATCCAAAAGTCGATTGTTGAAATAAGTTGCCCACCGACTTCAATACCCCAATATCCTGTCATATGACCTATAACTGCAAAAACAGAAGCAGCTAGACCACCCATAAATCCAGCAATAGCACCAGGAAGAATGATGCTGCTAATATCGTATGTTTTGATTTTTGGTTCTTCAACAGGCTGATATTTTATCTGCAAGTGGTGGTAAAGTATCCCAAGAATTATTAGGGATATGGGCCATGTTAAATCGTTGACAAGACCATCCAAAATAAATGTTCCATACGCAAGGGAAAAGCATAGCGTTCGTATAGAGAAAATAACATAGAAAATCAAACCAAAGTAAAGACCTTTCAAGATACTTTTTCCTGGAATTAGACCACGTACTTTGGAAAAAATTATTCCAAGTATAATGCCCCAAAAAACTCCTAACAACATATTGATTTCAATGCTATATGGAATAATGTCAGACCAAGGAGGTTGAAATAATCCTATTGAGGATGTTAATCTTGCAAAAACTGTTATCAATATGCCGTTAATAATCCCCGCTATTAATCCAGCTATTGCACCTATCTTCCAACTTTTCATAATTCAATTCACTTTATTGGTTTTCTATAGATGGCCCCAAGAGCAAGTCCAAAAGCAAATGCTTGGAAGAATCCAACGATGCCTCCCCACAGAATTATATTAGCGAATAAGGCCCATTCAGATGAGCTGATTGCCCAACCCATTATAAGACTATTATAGGCAAAACCCGCTACCATCCAGATGATTAAACTATAGATAGCACCTTTAAGGGCGCCTCTACTTGGAACTAAATTATAAACCTTGGGATATATCATACCAAAAATGATTCCCCACACCATGTTTAAGAATATATGAGTCCCTGCTTGGCCCCACCATAAATCAAATGAAAGTTTAACTGGCACATCATATCCCCATATTCCAAATACTGGACCTAAAATAGCAACAATAGATGCTACTGTGCCTCCTATGAGTCCAGCAATAGCCCCAGGATAGAAACCACTTATCATATCATACTGCTTAATTTTCGATACTTTCTTTGATGGATAATACCTGTTATGCAATAATTCGTAAGCAATTCCAAGTACTAAACCACTTGTGATATATAAGGGAGTGTCACAAAAAAGAGGTCCAGCTACAAATTCATAATATCTATATGATAGGTTGAAGGAGGTTGCTCGGATGGTAGTAAATAAATACAATACAAGAGCAAAGAAAAATCCTTTCAATATACCCTTAACTGGAATTACATCATAAACTTTCGAAAAAATAATCCCAAAAATAATCCACCACAAGGTTGGTAACAAAATATTAGCTTCAACACTACTTGCGATAATTAATCGCCAATCAGGACGATAAAGCTCAAAAGAAGCTGCAATTTGCGTAAAGAACGAATAAACTATGCCACCAACTATTCCAGCAATTAATCCCGATATCGCGCCTATTTTCCAACTTTTCATTTTCTTCAATCACTTCTTGAAGAGTTTCCCTAGCAAGAGACCATATACAGTATATACAAAAATATCAACAATAATCCATCCTAGTCCAAAAAATATCAAGAGTTCTTTCATTTCAACATTCCAAGGTGGAATCAATACGCCTAGAGGCTGTATACATCCATAAGCTAACCATAATGCACCTTGATGGACTGCTGAAATTAAATAAATTATATAAGCATAATAAAGACCTTTTATGACTCCCTTACCTGGAATTACATTATAGGCTCTTGCAAATATTGCACCGAAAAATGCACCCCATAGTAAATGTGGAACGGCATGAGCCCCAAATCGAGATATAATAACTATAATATTTTGAATCGATGGAAGAATCATGGAGAAGCCATAAAGATATTCAAATATCATCATAAAAAATGCGGCTGTTAACCCGTTAATAATTCCTAGAAAAGCTCCAAGCACAGCACCGCTTATCATACTATATTTGATAATTTTCTTCTTTTCTATGGTAATGTATTTTTTACTACTCAAAAATTCATAGAGGAATCCTAGCACTAATGCATAGGCTATCCATTGGGGAAATCCAATAATTATCCAGGAAGCATTTTCAAACCATACTTCGGGGGATGTCCAAGAATAGATAATAGTCGTTGAGATTTCACGAATTCCTACTATTAGGTGGCAGAATAAACCGTAGACGATATATTTTGTAACTCTATCACCAGGGATAACATTGTATGCTTTCAAGAATATTATGCTAAGTATAACCCCAAAGATTATAGAAAGTATGATTTCAATACCAAAAATCTTGGATATAGGTAATAAAGGCATTTCTTCAGTTGTATAGTAAAAATAGGGAAAATCCGCTTTTAGAACGAAGATTGTAGAAATTGCTCCAATTATTCCCGCTATGATTCCAGCAAGTATGCCTGCTACAATAGCATATCTCATTTGTAATTCGATTAATATGTATAGTCAGTATGTTGTAATTAAGAATAAGCATATATCGAATTGATTAAGGAAGAGGTCATTAGATGCGCATTCCCTATCAATCATTTAAAGATTCTTACAGCGGTCATCACTTGAAGACACTCTAGCACCACAATAAGGACAATATTTTAGTTTCAATTAACTAGCGCGCGCGCTTTGCTCTTATTTTCATCCCATAATATATCGCAGCCTAATTCTTCCAATTCCCTTCTACTGAACAGCATGAGATTCTCCCTTGTCAAAGTCATGTTGGTTGGAACTTTTATGGAAACCTTGACACAGCATTCGCCTGTACAGTTCCCACAACTTTTTATCATGACTATACCCCTGAAAGATATTTCATGAAATCTGGTGTGAGTGTGGTGTTATAAATGGTATATTGCTTATGTAGAAATTATTGATAGTTCTATTTACTCAACTTCTATTGAATGCCCTTTAGCTCCCTTATCGGCTTTCTTAAAGGTTACCTCAAGCACTCCATTTTTGTAGGAACTTTTTGCACTTTCTGGATTGACTTCAGCTGGCAACTCAAGTTCTTTGTAATAATTTCGAGTTTTACCATCGACATCGATTGTTAGAGAGTTGGGTGTTGCACTTAACTTTATATCCTTCTTTTCTATGCCTGGCAATTCGGCAATTGCCCTCACTTCGTTATAATCAGAGATCACATCCACCAAAGGTTCCCTCTCGCCCTTGATATCTAAGCTCTTCCTTGGTTCAAAACTAAAGCCTGAAGGCCTTAAACCTGGCTTTATATTTCCGAACTCCCTTATCTCTGGTTTTCCATCAGGCCCCACCGTCATTGAATATCCATAAATGAATGGTCCCATCTCCTTAATCCTACTGCCATCTGGGGCCACTCTCTCACGTATCAAGTCCTTGGGTGCATTACTTGTGAATCTTTTGAAGGTTTCCTCCATCGTTCTGTCCATATCTCTCATTACCTTGTCTATATCCTCAAAGAACCAATCTTGAAAGAATGGATGTCGCCTTCTTCTAAACCATGGTGGGAAATCATCCCAAGACATTCAGGAAAACACCTCCATGGGAACTAACATGAATAAGTTTTTTATATTTTTATCGTTAGGCGTAAGAGCTGAAGAGGTATCGATGATTGCATATAATATACCTTGAACAAATCCAGCAATCAGTCCAGCTATTGCAGCGATTTTCCAACTTTTCATATTTTAATCACTTCTTGTAGAGAAATGCAAAAACAATTCCGTAGATGAACTTGTCTATTGGTGAGGTTAAGAGCATTATATATGCCCATAAAGGATTATCAAAAGCCCAAAAGGAAGATATAGGATACAATGCTGAAAAAAGACAATATATCAAGCCGATAGCAAGACCTTTCAAGATTCTATTACAAGAAATACGATCGAAAATTATTGCTGCCAATAGACCAAAAAAAGCACCAAAAATTGCATTAATTCCTAGAGAAGGTATGGCTCGTAGTATAACAAAAAAGATGTCTGTTGGTAATTGGAAATTTCCTATTCCTAAAGCATCTATCAGATAGTTCTGAATAACACCCGTATAGAAGCCCGCAATAAGTCCTGCAATAGTACCAATAGTGAAACTATTTTTCATGTTATGCCCTCTCCTTGTATAAAGTTACAAAAAGGATGCCATAGACGAATTTTTCTAAGGAAACGCCTAGAATAAATGCAAATCCCCAGATAACCATTCCATAGGCTATCGGAAAGAGCGTAGGCCGTACAATTGAAAATATAAAATAAATCAGACCTATCCAGAGCCCTTTCGAAATACCTTTACCTGGAAGTTTATCGAAGATCAATGCAAATATTATACCAAATATAACTCCCCATAACGCATTGATGCCTATGTGAATTGTGGCTTGTCTTACCAAGAACATTATCGTGTATATCTTGGGTTCTAAAATTCCTACAGCAGAATATATTTGATAAGTAAAAAATGGTATTATGCCAGAAATGGCTCCAGCTATTAATCCAGCTACAGCACCTATCTTCCAACTTTTCATATTTCAATCACTTTTTAGGTTTGTAGAGATAACCAAGAATAAGTCCAAAGACAATCATTTGTAAGATTCTAAAAAAACCTGCTACAATTGATTCAAAAACAAATCCGTATCCACTCCAAAAGAGAAGTGCACGACCCCAGGATATCAACCATATGATTAAGCCAAAGTTAATGCTTTTTGAGATGCCCTTGCCCGGAATTGATTTATGAAACTTGGAATATAATATACCCCAGATCATTCCCCAAATTATGCCCAAACTAAGTTCAATGCGGGCAAGATCTGTAATTGATGGATTTGGTACTGGAGTAAAAGCATATGTTAACCCTAAATTCGTAACATGTATGACCGAAGTTACAAATCCTACTATACTTGCAAAAAACCCTGCAATCAAACCTGAGATTATACTACTTTTCATAATCCTCACTTTTTATAGAGTGCTCCAAGTATGAGTCCATAAACAAGCAGGACATATATACCACCGACCCATCCGGCTCCTGCAGGATAATTTAAACTGACTGTATAATATGATATAGCGAAAATATTTGAGAGTAAAAAAAGCAACAAACCATAAACAAGACCTTTCCAGAGACCTTTCCCAGGAATTGTGTTATAGAGTTTTGAGTAAATTACACCGAATATAATCCCATAAATCGTATTTACCATCATATGAGTTACAATTACAGAGTTTGTGGGTAAATCGGTTTCAATATATCCTAAATAATAACTAGTAACCATAATTGTAGTTCCTGTTACTGCACTAAGAATCCCTGCAACGAAACCAGCAAGAATTGGATTTTTCATCTTAGAACTCGAATAATAAGTATAGTCAGTATGTTGTAATTAAGAATAAGCATATATCGAATTGATTAAGGAAGAGGTCATTAGATGCGCATTCCCTATCAATCATTTAAAGACGGTCATCACTTGGAAACACTCTAGCACCACAATGAGGACAGTATTTTAATTCCTCTCTTTTGAGATAGGAAGCACGCATGTTTCTAACAACTAACGTTAAAATAATTATCCAAATTGACAAACCAACTAAATACAATACTAATAGATTAATAGCCATAATATCAATCTCCTTTCTCAATCACTTTGGAGGGTTTCTTATAGAGTAAGCCGAGTACAAGGCCAAAGACAATTGTATTGCCAACTGCTAGAAAATTACTTAAGATACTTGCAAGTGCTGTTTCGTATTGGCCACGATATGCATACCAAGTTGAATCCCAAGAATTACAATATATACTAGTGATAAAAACCATAATCAGCGCATAATAAAATCCCTTTCTGACATTCTTACCTGGTACCAAATTGTAAACTTTGGCAAAAAATGCACCAAAGATTGTACCCCATATCATGTTTATCAGAATATGAGTTCCGAATTGGCTCATCCAGAAGTCGATTGTAGAAACAACTTCACCTGCCGTAATAATGCCCCAATATCCTGTTACGTGACCTATGACAGCAAATATACCTGCTGATATACCTCCACATAATCCTGCAATGGCTCCTGGCAGAATGCCGCTTTTCATGTCATACGTAATGATTTTCTTTTTTTCTTTGGTAGGATAATATCTATTACTCAAGAATTCATATGAAATCCCAAGTACAAGGCCCCAAATAAGCCAATTGAAAAAACTAGCAAAATATTCCCCAGCTGCATTCATGTAAAGGCCATACGGAATCATATAGAAGTATATTCGAAAAACTGTAATAAAGAAAAGAAAGACGCCATAAATCAATCCTTTCCAGATTCCTTTTCTTGGAATAATATTGTAAACCTTTGAATAGATTATCCCGTATATGATGCCCCAAAAAATATTTATTGGGATATTAATAAAATAATTGCCAGTAATAATTGGTATATACCAAGGTTCATAAAGATCAAGTGAGACTGCTATATTGGCAAAAGTTTCTCCGACTACTATGCCTAATACAATTCCAGCAATAAGTCCCGATATTGCGCCTATTTTCCAACTTTTCATTTTCTTATTCACTTCTTGTAAAGATATCCAATTAGGAGTCCATATGTGATACAAAGTGAGAAGAAGGCAGTAATAACAGACGGAATTGCAAACTGATGGTACAGATGAACAATCTGAATTATTGCTATACGGAGACCAACAATTATCCAGATTATAAACCCATATACTAAACCTTTCTTTATTCCTGTGCTAGGAACATAGTCATAGATAATTGCATAAAACGCAGTAAATATGATCCCCCATATAACGCCCTGAATTATACAGTATATTGCTAGGTTTTGTGTACTCATAGGTAAAATAGCTGGTAAAACTGAAAACAATTCAAATAATCCACTATTATAAAAAATAAAATCCACTAAACCAGAGCCAAATCCAGCAATTAGACCTGTCATAATAGCCCTCTTCAAATTATTTCCACCTCTCATAAACTACTCCGAGAATAACGCCATAAAGTGGAAAAATGACAATATACGTATAAGCAAATTCAAATGACCACCAGAGAAATTGCAATTTGCCTGTTAACAACCATTTCAAAAAATTTGATGATGTCCACCAAATATTCGAAAAGAAACCGATTATCAAACTAAAAATAAATCCCTTCTTAACACCTTTGCTTGGAAGTCCTGGATAGAATCTTGAATAGAATATCCCGAATATTGCTCCAAAAATTCCAACTAATCCCATTTCATAGGAAATGTGGTATACCACAGTCTCCACTGATAATATGCCTGGAACTTCGGTTGGGAGTTTTAACATTTCTTGTATAATACGTGCAATAGTAACTGGAATGCCGCCGATAACTCCTGCTAGAAGCCCTGCATAAAATCCACGCACTTGAGGATTACTTATTTTCATTTTAGAACTCGATAGATATGTATAGTCAGTATGTTGTAATTAAGAATTGGCACTGAAAGCTTCCAGGATAGGGAGTGGGGTTTCAGCACATATTTACCATTAAAAAATAGTATGTACTATATTTGGAATAATAATCATAAAATAAATTAAAGTAACAAACTAAAGAATAGAAATATGTTCAATTCAATCAAGTCTAAAGCTCTTCTTTTGGTTCCGCCTGTAGTCATTTCAGTCTTATTATCTTCCATGGCATTAGGATATTTGATAGCCATAATCTTTACAATACCGTTAAACTTTGACTTTGCTCTTCCAGTTCAGTTGGTTGGTCTGTCAGTGCTTGTTGTTGGCTTTCTCTTCTTTGCTTGGTTTTTCAAATATAGAAAACCAATAGACGTCCTAATTTCTACATATGCAACAATTTTGAAGGTGAGAAAAGGAGCTGTATTAAAGAAACCAAAAGGTAGAACAGAGCTACTTGTGATAAAGGGTCCATACAGATATGTTAGACATCCGCTGTACTTCGGTGTGGTACTGCTTGTAATAGGTTTATGGTTACTGCTTGATTACACCTTTCTAATTGTTTCAGCTATGCTTCTATTGTTATGGTTCAACTTTGTGGTAGCTTCCTTTGAGGAGAAGGAATTGAAAGCTATGTTTGGTAAACAGTACGAACAATATTCAAAAAGTGTTCCAAAAATAATTCCTTTTACCAAATATCATAAGAAATAAGCTAGCTTACTTCGCAATTACAGTTATGTACACTATCCATTCTTCAATCACTTTGGAGGTTTGTAGAGATATCCAAGCACAAGACCATATATGGGCCACATGTAAAGTCCAATGACGATTAGATTAACTCCAGCAGCAACCCATTCAATAATGCCTCCTGGTGGCGTCATAATCCCACTAAAGATAAGATATGCGCCAGCAGCGATATCTTTAATGAACCAGATCATTAGGCCGAAGTAAAACCCTTTTTTGATTCCCTTTCCAGGTATTATATCATAGGCCTTTGAATATATTAATCCAAAAGAGGTGCAAAAGATTATAGTAAGCACGATCCAGCCCGTAGAAAATATAAACATGTTGCCCGGCGGTGTAAGTACTCCATAGAGTCTTGTTGAACGACCTATCACTATCATAATAGCGGACAATAAACCACTAACCAGACCAGCACTAGCACCCGCAAGAATACCGCTTTTCATTTAATTCTCACAATATTCTATTGATTCGATTTTATAATTAAGAATTAACTTAGATGTTTATAACATCGTTTTTCTATATACAATATAGTTGCTATGACCTAATTCAATATTGTTAGATAGTATCAATTCTTTCTTCTAATGTTTTTAATAAAGAAAAAATATCGGCTTTCTTAGCTCTTTTTTCCAAGTATTTCCAGTCCAAATTCTTCTTTTGGTTCTTGAGAACTGTAATGACATCCATTTCGTCGGTTTCGCTTCTATCTGGTCTTGAAAGCTTATTTATTATAAGATCCTCTGGTCCAATTATCCAATAACTACTGCCACCAATTGTGCCTTTTGAACGTTTTTTCAAGAGCATATTATCCATGACTAAACCATCTGGTTTTAACCATAATTCGATTTCGACCATATTGCTCATATCAGTAATTTGTATCATAGCTTGATCTAATCTTTGATTGTCCGAAGGTATCTGATAATCATTATTTTTTAGCTCTAAGATCAAATCTAAGAGTTTTTTATTGGTCTTTACAATTATAGCAATGTCGATATCAATAGTACTTCTAATATGTCCATAAGCGGGTAGTGCCCAACCGCCTATAAGCATATAATCTATATCATTTCGTTCAAATATTTCCGTGATTTTACGCAGTGCTTCTGATTGAGAGGGCAATTTGATTCATCTCAATAAAACGATCATAAGTATTTATGCCAGACCTCTTCAATTCTTCTGTGAAATCAGCTAATTTTTTAGCCTTCCTAATTCTATTTTCGGTTATTTTCATACACTTCAACTCATTTTGTAAATGCGAATTAAGATAGTCCGAGCCCAGTTGGGTGAGAGTGGCAGTCTTAATTGGTCTACCATTACCATTCTTCTTACTTTCTAATTTTATAAAACCGACATTATCTAATTCTTTTATTATTTTATAAGAATTATCGTGATTTTGCCTTAGCTCTTTAAGCAATTGTCTCATAGTATATTGTTTTTTTTTACAGAGTTTTAGGACTTGGATAGCTGAGGTTTCAAATACGCTATACATATTTGTTCCCAATATGGGAACAAACTATATACTAAATATATATAAATGTTTGGGATATGTGCTCTGTCATAAATTAGGGTGATGGTTTGCCTGTCACATTTGGGTGATGAATTCATAGATTATTTCTTATAGAGGTAACCAAGAAGAATTCCAAAAAATAAGAATGTGAATCCTCCAGTAAATTGCCATAAACCTAACATTAAATCTCCATATCCTAAAATGAAAATCCCCGATCTAAAGCTTGAAATGAGAAACATAATCATACTAAAAATAAGACCTTTAGGGATACCTATTCCTGGAATTTTTTCATAGAAGACTACAAACAATATTCCAAAGACTATGCCCCATATCATATTGAAAAATAAATGAGTTCCGAGTTGTCCTATTAGAACACAAATTTCCGATAGGTATATTGACCATAGGTGTCGATTAAAAATTAGGATATTGGAAATTTCTACTGGAATGCCACCAATCAACCCAGCTATAGCACCAGGATAAATTCCACCTGTTATGTCATGCCCAATGATCTTTTTCAGCTTTGGAACGTGGTATCTATTGCACAGGATTTCATAAAAGACTCCAAGCACAAACCCATATGAAATTAAAGGAATGATATATACGCTCCAAGTGATTGCAGTCTGCATATATCCATACATGATTGATAATGTTGACCAGCGGATACAATAAAGGAGACTTAAAATCAAACCATATAATAGACCTTTGGAAACGTCTTTACCAGGAATCATTTCATTGAGCTTTGAATATATTACACCAAGAATGACACCCAAAATAGTATTGGTAACAATTTCAACGGTTACAATTCTTATCATAGTAGGTTGTGGAAATTCCCAATAAAAAAATCCCATATTAATTAAATTGATTCCAGTAATGATAGCTACTATACCTGCTACAATACCAGCTATTAATCCAGCTACGGCGCCTATCTTCCAATTTTTCATATTTTAATTCACTTAGGTGGCTTGTAGAGATGACCAAGCAGTAATCCATAAGTTGCAAACATTAAGAATCCAATGTAGGCAGAAGTTAATCCACTAGGAGCAAATCCATAGTAGACATTATATGGCACCCAACGAATGTGTGAGAATAACAACACTATCATGCTATAGACTAAACCTTTTGAAACACCTTGTCCAGGAATCGAATTATATAGTATTGAGTAAAAAATACTAAAAATGATGCCCCAGATAACACCAAGTAAAATTTCATTGATGGCAATATTTTGAATAGGAATGATCGAAGCAGTAGAATAAATATGTGGAAGACCTATGACAGCATTATTTATGAGTGTAAGAAATAATGCTAGCACGCCACTAAATAATCCCGCAATTGTGCCTGCAATTAAAATTTTCATCATTTCTAGCTCTCCTTTTTGTAGAGAATCCCAACTATAACGCCAAATGTAATGAATACGTAAATTCCTCCTATCGCACCGATATTCCAGTTGATAACAAAAGGATCTCCATAAGCAATACCATAGGAAACGAGATAGATATTTGAGAACAAATAGATCATTATGCCGTAAATCAAACCTTTCCAAATTCCTTTGCTTGGAATAGAGTCGTATAGTCTTGCATAAATTATACCAAATACAATACCCCAAAAAAAATTAGCCCCTAAACTGATTATCGCAACAGTCTCAATAGATGGATACCCTACTAACCATCCAGTCATGACACTAAGGACCATATCAATAGTAGCTGCTATGGCCATTCCAATCCCACCGATAATACCTACAGCAAGACCACTTTTCATATCTTAATCACTTTGTTGGTTTGTAGAGATATCCAAGCACAAGACCATAAACAGTTAGAGTGAAGATTCCAAGCCACAAAGATACTTTTGCATTAGTTATGAATCCATAGCCAGCAAGCGAAATTGCTCCACGAACATTTGAAATTAAATAAAGTATCAGTCCAAAAAATAGTCCTTTCACGATCCCCTTACCAGGTGTGGAGTCATAATACATAGAGTATAGCAAGCCAAATATGGCACCAAAAATTCCAGTAATTATTATTTCGAATAAAAGATGGGTTATCAAAAAAGTAGATGAAATGACACCCTGATAAGGTTCCCAGATCCTTAAAGTAGCTCCTGTAATGAAGGCAATATTTTCCACTATCCCACCTATTAATCCTGCAATCAAACCTGCGATAATACCGCTTTTCATATCTTAATCACTTCTTGAAGAATTTCCCTAGCAGAAAGCCATATACAGCATAGACAAAAAGGTCAACCACAATCCATTCTTGACCAGATATTAACAGGAATTCTTTCAATTCAAAATTCAAAAATGGAATGCCTAAAGGTTGAATAATACCATACGCTATCGCTAACGCCCCTTGGTGGACTGATGAAATTAAATAAATCATAAAGGCATAATAGAGGCCTTTTGTGACTCCCTTACCTGGAATTACATTATAGACCCTCGCAAATATTGCACCGAAAATCGCACCCCATAATAGATGCCAAAAGGCATGAGCCCCAAATCGATACATAATCACTGAGATATCTTGAATGGTGGGGGGAACTAAGGAGAAGCCAATAAGATATTCATATATCATTACAAAAAATACAGCCACTATTCCATTTATAATTCCTAGAAAAGCTCCAAGAACAGCACCAGTAATCATACTATATGTAACAATTTTCTTTTTTACCCAAGTAATGTATTTCTTATTTCTCAAGAATTCATAGAGAAATCCGAGCACTAACGCATATGAGAACCATTGGGGCAATCCAATGATTATCCAAGAAGCATTATTAATTAATGTCTTGAGAGTTGTCCCCCAATAAATTATAGCAAAAGATCCTTCACGAATTCCAACTACCAAATGACAGAATAGACCATAGACGATA
>SMTZ1_10016469_pt1 | contig 14957 bp, 14 predicted proteins | sample DeeMarSWOR136_30_FD_25667 | JGI IMG/M metagenome (IMG submission 25667)
GAATTGGGTTAACATTCTGTAAAGGTTACCCCGGTTGAGTATGGAGGAAGCTAATTCAGCCGTTAAATTGTGTTGAGTGAACACTGTTTCTGCCTGAAAATATAAGGTGAGCGCTTCATCGTATTCTCCTAAATCTTTGACTACAGCTGCTTTGTCCCTCATGACCTTGGCTGCAAAGATGTGCTTTTTGGTCGATCTGTAATATTTTAGGACTTTATCATAATACGTAATAGCCTCACCAGGTTGATCTGCACAAGCATACACGTTGGCGATTTCCCATTCTACATCTGCTATAGAGTCAGGTTTTTCCAGCTTTTGTAATTCCTCTTTAACTGAATACAAATCGTGAAGCGCTTCTTCATATAGATCCATGTTTCTTTTTAACCCTGCAATGTTCCTTCTTGTTTCAAGCGCTTCCACAGGCATATTGTACTGGTTGAAAAGGGAGAGTGCTTTCTCTAGAAGGTGTAACGCTTCTTTGTACCGGGTGAGTTTTCTCAAGGTTAACCCTTTATCGTTTAAGATTTTCGCCACATCGAAAGGATCTTCTTCAGTGAGGACAGATAATGCTTTGTCGTAACAAGATAAAGCTTTTTCAAACTGTTCAAGTTCATCGTAAACGATGGCCTGATTCCATAAAACGTGAGAAGCATCCACAGTGCAGTTATGCTGTAAGAATGTGTTGAGAGCTTTTTCGTAGTATTTTAGGGATTTTTTGAATTCATTCATTTCTCTGAGAGCATTCCCTATGTTCTGTAGACAGATGCCACGTTGTATCGGGTAATTCATGGTTTCAAATGTTTGTTTTGCTTTAGTGTAAAACTTTATTGCTTCTTTGTACTGGTTGAGTTCGTAGTAACAATTTCCCATGTTACAGAAGATGGCTGCTTTTTCAGGTGGGTTCTCAAAGAGTGGCAAAGCTTTTTTTAGCAGATGTAATGATTTTTTGTATTCACCCAGTTGTCTTAATTTTCCTGCTAATTTGGAGAGTAATGCTGCTGTTCTGGGGGTTGGAGAGAGGGTTTTGGCTAATTGTTCTGTCTTGGAGAGGCATTCTATTTCTTTTTTGTGCAATCCCAAGAGCTTGTAATAAGTTGCCATCTCCAGATAACAGGCAGCTTCCAGGGATGAATCTTTTTCAGCTCTGTTCAAAGCTTTTTGGAGGATTTTCAGTGATTTTTCTGGGTTTTTCTCTTTTTTAGCTGCAGATATTAATTCCCATACTTTATCCATTGTTATGCTCCAGGATAAAATCTATAATCTTTTTAGAAAATTCAGAAGAGAATTTGCACTTGGATAGAACTTCCATCATTAATGGTTTAAGGCTGGCAGAATCTTCTGAAGATTCAATCTCTTCTCCTAGTTCAAAGAAAAGGGTGTGAAAAGCTTGAATAACCATGGGCGCCATGATCGTATCGCCGCCTTCATCCCTCACTGCAGGAGGCTCTAAATCCAGGTTAGCATTTTCACCTTTCTTCACTACTTCTTGGAATATCTCCCACGCAATGTGGTGGTAAGGAGCTTCATCTGGATATTCTTTTTCCATGAATTTTTTTGAGTATTCTTTGACCTTGTCCATGTTCATGGTAACTCCTCTTGCATTCTTGAACTCATCTATTAAGAATTTAACCAATAGTTTATAAGTTTTTTTGATATCTGCTGAACGGAAGTTTTTTCCCCAAGTCGAGTGCTCCTTATATACTAGAATTTCGGAGATCTAAGTAAATTAACGAGAGAATCATCTCATCACAGGACCCTTTAGATCCAGGCCCTCACCTTTATCGCCTTTTATGATCTCTTCGAAAATCTCCCACGCAATGTCAAAATACGGAGCTTCATCCGTATATTCTTTTTCCATGAATTTTTCTGAGTGTTCTTTAACTTTATCCATGTTCATAGGTTCACCATCCCTGTACAGTAAATTCATCCATTAGGAATCTAACCAGTTCTTTATAAGCTTTTTTGATACTATAACCGATAATTTCTCCCTACATCAAATATTTTTTATATATCAAAATTTTTTGAGATTAAGCTAATCATCGAGAGATTCATCTTAGAACAGGATTTTTTTAAATTTAGGCCACTAAATTCTTTTCAACCTTGTTAATTCTTATTCCTATTCTTGTGATTCTCTGCAAAGTTTTTTAATCTCATTGACCAATTCGTGGAATTCTTCCTGAATTTCTGCAGGACTCATTTCTCGAAGTTTAGAGTTCGGAATAAATGTAGCTTTATCATCTGATTTATAAATAATTTTGTTTCTTTTTGGACATATTCGTGAAAATAATGCTTTGAATTTTATTCTGCACATTTTTAACCTCTCCTGGGAATCTCAGATTTGACACAGGAAGGAGAAGACCCGTTTCAATTGGACCACATTGGCCGACACCCTTGTACCAAGGGAGTGTGTGGAGGGTTCCATCTGCGTCACCTCGACATGTATTTGCAGTTATGTACACAATAGCGTTATGTCAATTCTCAAAAAATGATAATGAATCTCAAATTTTGAGATTGAAGCTCTGCAATATGAATTCTCCATGGCTATTTCATGCTACTCAGCCGGATTTATCTAATAAATCATGTTGAAGCACCTATCGATAATTCCAACTCTCTAACACGAAATCTATAACCTTTGTGGAAAACTCAGGAGAAAAGTTGTTTTTGGATAGACTCTCCATCATTGATGGTTTAAGGTTTACAGGGTCTCTACCAGATTCAATCTCTTCTCCAACTTCGGAATAGAGAGTGTAAAAAGCCCGGATAACCATGGGTGCCATGATAGTATCGTCACCTTCAAACCTCACTATGGGGCCCTTTAGATCCAGGTCCTCACCTTTTTCCCCTTTTATGATCTCTTCGAAAATCTCCCACGCAATGTCAAAATACGGAGCTTCATCCGTATATTTTCTCTCCATGAATTTTCTTGAGTGTTCTTTAACCTTATCCATGTTCATAGGTTCAACCCCCCTATGCAGTGAATTCATCCATTAGGAATCTAACCAGTTCTTTATAAGCTTTTTCGATATCTGCTGTAGTTCCAGTCTGTTTTACTCTTTCATAGTTCTCTTGGAGAAATTCTCTCTTCTGCTTTTTGTCAACCTCTCTGAGATTATGTTGTACCTTGGTGATTTCAACAGCACTCTGCAAGGTTTGGTAAAGGGTTAAACTCTTTGACCAGAGCTCTTTTGCCTTGGCAAATTCTTCCTTTCGGGCGTAGCATAGTCCTTCGTTGTACAAGGTGGAAGCTTGCCTGGACGTATCAGCTCCTGCCAGTTCTAAAGCTTTCTCAAAAATACATAGTGCTTCATCTACGTCATCATTCGTGTAGAAACAGGAACCCAGATTGTTTAAAACATCAGATAACAACAGATTCTCCTCGAGCATTTGAGCAATTCTTTGACACTTCTTGTAGTATTGTTCAGCTGCAGTGTATCTTTGTTGTTTGAAAGCTACATTCCCTAACCCCTTTAATGCGTATGCTCTCCCTTTGCTGTCCTGTACCTCTTCGCAGATTCCTTCCATGTGCAGATATTCTCCTTCTGCTTTATCAAAGCTCCCTTTTAGCTCGTAGACATTTCCTCTCGTGTAAAAAATCCAGATTAACTGTTGATCATCCAGATCTGGGAGAATACTATCCATTGTATAAAAAAGAGCTTCATCGTCCTGTTTTCTTTCTGCATCTACTCTTTGATATATCTTCCTGAGCGCTTCGTCCCACTCTTCAGCAGACCGCAATTTCCGGGTTGCATCAGCTTCTGTCATGCTGAAGATCTCCTTTCCTTTCTCAGACAGTTGATACGGGCTTTGGTCCCTGTAGACTCGTTTTGCATACTCAATGTTCCCTTTCATTCTCAGCCGCTTCAGGTTCCGGTATACATTTGGTCGGGAAATCCCTTTTGTATCCGGGAACTGTTCCTGAAAGTTGTATATGATCTCCTCTGTGGTGATGGGCTGTCTGTTCCCGACCACACAGATAATGTGAAACATGAGCTCCCAGGGTTTTACTTCCAGTTCTGTAATTGTATTCTGAAGTTTTTTCAGAATTCTGTTTTTTGCATCCTCTGAAATTATATCAGCTTTCCTTTGATCTTCAAAAAGGTTTAATCCCTTAGAGGTCAAAGCATAGAAAGGAGGCTCCTTTTCGATCTTTCGAAGGTATTCTCTCGCTGTGAGTTTTTCAAAACTTGACTGAGCTCCCTTGCCAAATCGGTTGAGTTGATCTTCGTAGATTTTTCTTCCCTGAGTACGTGCATAGTTCAGGATTTCAAACATCTGTTGAGCTTCTTGTGCATTGCCAGGGGTTGCATTGCCATTTTCTTCTTTCATAAAAGTATTATGAAACCTGATTTAATATGGTTTCTGATGGTTTGCAGAATTTGAGATTTAAAAAATTGTAAAAATGACAAGAAATGAAAAGGTTTAATAACTATTACACAACCCTAAGAAAGAACTTTGATAGAATTCATAGAACAGAAGAAAGTTCCAAAATCTGAGATGAATTCCTAAAAGTTGATGACATATACTACAACCCACAATTAAAGGTGTTAAAATGAAAGATACAACCCAGAACAAGATAACCAGAGCATGGAACAACCTCTCTGAGTACTACCAGAAATCAGCTCGAATCTCCACGCATGATGTCCATTACGGACCTCTTGCTTACGGAGAAAAACGATTGAACCTCATTGAAACTGTCAAAGGAAAACGAGTGCTTGAAATCGGGTGCGGAGGGGGACAGAATATCATAACCTTAGCACGCTGGGGTGCTGAAGCTTTTGGTGTAGACCCTTCCAAGAATCAAATCGCATACGCCCGTGAACTTGCCAGAAAGTGTAACGTAGATGTAACCTTTGACATATCACCAGCAGAGCACCTACCTTTTGAAAACGAATATTTTGATAGAGCTCTCTCTTCCCATGCCTTCGGCTACGTGGGAGACATAGAAAAGGCCTATAAAGAGGTCTACAGGGTTTTAAAAAGGAATGGAACCTTCATCTTTTGCTTGACCCACCCCTACTTTTGTGCTGTAGGGTATTACTTGGCTGAAGATCCTGAAGAACCTGAGATCAGAAATTACTTATCATGGCCAGAAGTTACTGTCTGGACCTGGGAACGCGATACAGGACCCATACAGATGTGGGGGTATTATCGAACTCTTTCCCAGATAATCAACCCACTCTTGGAGAATGGGTTCATCTTAGAGAAAATAGTAGAGCAGGGGATAGAAGATGTGGCTGCAATGTCAGAGGAGGAAAAGGAGGAAATCCCCTATTTATGTGAACTGAATGAAAAAGAATATGCTATTGAAAGGAAGTTACCCCCTACATTAATTTTGAAAGTGAGAAAGCCATAGACTTATGAATGTGGAATGTCATCAATGAAAAATGATCGATAGTGTTATTACCACTTGCCAAGATACAAGGTATGAACCCTGTAATCTGTAGTGCTATACGCTCAAGGTGTACTATCTCCTTTTACTACAATAGTGGTTTTCGCACTGCAGAACCTTTTTGCTATGGAGTATCGAAGAATGGTCATGAACTTCTGAGAGCTTACCAGCTTGAAGGACACAGTGAATCAGGAAATCCTTCCGGATGGAAGCTCTTTCGAGTGGCAAAAACCCAGCAGTTAGAAATCACTGATACCCACTTTGAGGGAACCAGGCCTGAGTACAATCCTTACGATAAAACGATGAAAATAATTTACTGTAACATTTAACCCTATTTTCTCAAAATCAGAAACTACTACAATACACAACATTACCTTTAAGAAGATGGTGTCCTGACTATTTTTAGTATCCACTGGCGCTATAACGTAGTGGGAGGATATAATGGAACCTACCAAGACCCCGCGAGTCAAAATCTGCTGCATCAACAGTGTTGAAGAAGCCTGGTTGGCCATCAATTATGGTGCATCTGCAGTAGGGTTAGTCTCTGACATGCCCAGTGGCCCTGGTGTCATATCTGAGGAGCAGATTACACAAATCGCTCGTGTAGTACCACCATCTGTGTCTTCTTTTCTTTTAACTAGCAAACAAAATGTAAAATCTATTATTGCTCAACAGAAACGGACGAAAGTAAATACAATCCAGGTTTGCGACCGCCTTCAGCAGGGGACCTACAACGATTTGCGGGATGCTATGCCTGGCATTGCTCTTGTGCAGGTTGTCCACGTGACTGGAAAAGAGTCTGTGAAAGAAGCTGTTAGAGCTGCTCCCTGCGTGGATGGATTGTTATTGGACTCTGGGAATCCTTTTTTGCGAGTAAAAGAATTGGGTGGTACTGGACGGACACATGACTGGAGTATTAGCAAGAAAATTCGAGAAGCAGTAGATGTCCCCGTCTTTCTGGCCGGAGGGTTGAATCCAGAGAATGTCAAAGAAGCTGTAGAACAGGTCAACCCCTTTGGTGTAGATGTGTGCAGTGGTGTCAGAACCTGTGGGAACCTGGATGAAGAGAAACTTTCCAGGTTTTTCTGTGCAATTTTTAAGGGTTAACCAAGGCATTACTGGTTCAGTTATTGGGTTTGTGTGATTACATCATGAACACAAATCCTGCTCTCTTTACTGTTTACATATTTCTTTTGCGATTCATGAGAACTGCTAAAAAGAAAATTGCTGCAATAACGATAATAGCTGGAAGAATTGATAAGTGAGGTGGCTGGATGCGCTGCTGGTACCATGAAGGCATCCAATCACTGGCAGGGTTCCACGAAGGTTCAAAATCATCAAAAGGAGGTTCAGTGACCCTTTTTTGGTTTGATCCATCTGAATCCATGATATAGATGTCACTGCTTGCAGACCCATACAAAGTTTCTCGATGACGAGTGGAAGCATAAACGATCTTTTCTCCATCGGGTGACCAAGAAGGATTTTCATCAGTAGCATGAGAAATGTTGGTGATATTTACCGGGTTTGATCCATCTGAATCCATGACATAGATTTCAGCATTTCTGTCCCTCCATGAGACAAAGGCAATCTTTTTTCCATCGGGCGACCAGGCAGGCTCTGAATCCGAGCATGAACCTCTGGTAAGATTTATCTGGTTTGAACCATCAGCATTCATCACATAAATATCAGAACAGTTTTCAGAAGAACTGTAAGCAATCCTTTTTCCGTCTGGAGACCATGCAGGATCTGAATTATGAGCAGAATTGTTGGTCAGTCTTTTTATGTTGCTCCCATCCGCATCCATCACCCAGATGTCCCCATCTGAGCAAAAAGCAATTCTCTCCCCATCAGGGGACCATGCAGGAGACCAATCCCAGGAAGAACCTTCAGTCAGCTTTTTTACCAAACTTCCATCCGCGTTCATCACGTAAATCTGTGGGTCACTTGCTCCCCATGTGGCAAAAGCAATTCTCTCCCCATCAGGGGACCATGCAGGGCACCTTGAATATTGAGAGATGAGCCTTCTCCGACGTGATCCATCAGCATTCATGACATAGATTTCTCCTTTTGAGACATAAACAATTTCTTTCCCATCAGGTGACCACGAAGGTTCAAAATCATGAACAGGGGAATGAAATTTTGATCGCTTATTAATCGGATAATTGGTAATATTTGTCTGATTTGACCCATCAGTATCCATTACGTAAATTTCCCAGTTTGTATTCTTATCGTACAAAGCATAAGCAATCTTTTTTCCATCAGGAGACCATGCAGGGTTTTGAGCACTGAAGAGAGAATTACCGGTAAGATTTGTTTGGCTTGACCCATGAGCACCCATTACGAAGATGTCACTTTTTCCATCTCTGTCTGAGGTAACATAGATTTCACTGTTCCCATGTCTCGTTGAGACAAAAGCAATTTTCTCCCCGTCAGGGGACCATGCAGGTTCGAAATCTGCATGAGGATCGTTGGTTAACCGCTGTGCATCACTCCCGTCGGCATCCATGACATAGATTTCAGCGTTTCCGTCCTTCCATGAGACAAAAGCAATCTTTTTCCCGTCTGGCGACCAGGAAGGCTCCCAGCAGTCATCAGTAGTTTCAGTCAGGCCAACCTCGTTACTCCCGTCAGCATCCATTACCCGGATCATCATACCCTCGCTTCTTTTTGAGACAAAAATGATCTTCCCATTATATAGATCTGAGAGCAGTGGAATAATACTAAGTGCAAGAACAAGTTCAACCACAATGAGTGCAGATAACCTGGTATGCTGTATCTTTTTCATTATCATGTATATGTTCCAGTCAATATGAATTTTTCGTCTTTTTTTTGATTTCCATTTTTTGGTTCCAACTACTTTAACCTAATTCATGACAAATCTCGATTCTCTCGAGCAGTTCACATCACATGTGCTGGATTCAAAAATGCAACGTTTTCAAGAACTATAACCCATGAGAGACTTATTGTCTTTTCAAAATTCGGTGGATAATTTGGGAATATATCCTGCATCACCTCAGGAAAATTATGGGTTAAGAAGTTCGCATAAGCTAATTCGAGTGCTAACCTTTCTTAAACAGTATCTCTCTTCACATTTTAAAGGCGATTCAATGGATGAAAGTATAACGTACTATTACCGTGAAAATCCCAAATCCTTCAAGGTATGGGAGCCTACACCATCGAACTCTGAATTGAAAGCTTTTCCCAAGGAAACCACAGGGCCAGAGAAATAAAAGAAACCAACATATAAAAAGGAGCAATCATACCATACCCCAGTATTGCCAGATGACTGGCAGTAGGATATGATGAAACCTCCAAAAGACACGTTGACAGAAGAAGAGATCCAGTCAGGTCTCAGTAATGTTCTCAAAGATGGAATAACTACGCAGGCCATGGTAACGCTCACAGGTGGTGTATTCCTGGTGAGCTTCGCTCTCAAAATGGGAGCATCTAATGTTTTTATTGGACTTTTGGCCGCAATTCCTTTTCTAGCCCAGTTGATGCATATTCCTTCAGTTTACCTTGTTGAAAAATATCGAATGAGACGCCTGATTACTGTTTCAGCCTCTCTTTGTGGCAAGATATTCTTGTTATTCATCGGATTGATCCCCATTGTGTTTTCGTCTGATGTAAGGGTGCTCCTCCTCGCTGTAGCGGTGGGGTTCCGTTCCATGTTCATCGCTGTTGGAGCGTGCAGCTGGAATTCATGGATGCGCGATCTTGTGCCACAGAACCGAATGGGGTCTTTCTTCTCTGAAAGAATGAGGCTGGCCAGAACACTGGACATCCCCCTTGCCCTTGCCGCTGGAATGTACATCGATTACTGGATGAAAAATTTTCCATCCAATGAACTCTTTGGGTATTCTATCCTTTTTTTCCTAGGATTCTCGATCGGGTTACTAGGCGTTTACTACATATCCATGACTCCAGAACCACACATGGGACCTCCTGAGAGCACGTTCAAATTCTTCAGTGTGATAACACAGCCTTTCAAAGATAAGAATTTCAAAAATCTATTAGCGTTCATGGGGTCCTGGAGCTTTGCTGTGAATCTTGCTACTCCTTTTTTTACCGTATACATGCTCAAGAGATTAGAAATGGATGTTTCTGTCATTATTGCCCTCAGCGTCTTGAGTCAGATCATGAATATTGCATTTTTACGGATGTGGGGCAGATTTTCAGATCGGTTCAGCAGCAAATCGGTGCTCAGTGTGTGTGTTCCCCTGTACATTGCAAGCATTCTGGCGTGGACATTTACCACACTGCCCGAGAAATATGCATTGACTATCCCTCTGTTGACTGCAATCCACATCGTTACGGGTATTTCCACAGCAGGAGTAACCTTAGCATCAGGTACGATTGCGCTGAAACTCGCACCAAAGAGGAAAGCTACACCATATTTAGCTGCCAATAGTCTGGTCAATTCGCTTGCAGCAGGGATTGCTCCCCTGCTGGGCGGGATGTGTGCAGATTTCTTTGCAGGAAGAGAACTGTCTTTGACGTTGAAATGGATAAGTCCTGGAAGGGAATTCATATTTCAAACGCTGAATTTGCAACAGTGGGATTTCTTCTTTTTCCTTGCATTTTTCATTGGACTGTACTCCATACACAGGCTGGCAGCAGTAAAAGAAGTGGGAGAAGTCAAAGAAAAAGTCGTTGTTTACGAATTAGTGTCAGAGATACGAAGAGGTGTGAGCACCATTTCCACCACTGGCAATCTGCGCCGTATGGCACTGTTCCCTTTTTTGCTGCTGAGATCACTGCTCGAAAACCGGAGGTAATATTCAGATATCTTCTCTTTTCACTCAATGCTCAATCCCACAGTATCTATCAGATGATCAATACGTGGTCAATGGCCGTAGATACAGGAATGTCAACCCATAAGAAGGATTACTATTTTTACGAAATTCGGTGGATAATTCAGAAATAACCTTTGCGGTGAAAAGGAAACATCATGGGTTATCTTTCACCGATAAAGAGGGAGTTTGGGGGGTTTTCTTCTACGATTCATGATAACTGCTAAAAAGAACCCTGCAACAATGATAACAGCTAGAATCAACATACTCACTGGAACAGATGGATAGCCATACCACGAAGGCATCCATTCATCTGCAAGATGGTTTGTAATGTTTACCTGGTTTTTCCCATCTGTACCCATACAGTAGATTTCATAATTTCCCTCTTTGTCTGACACAAAGGCAATCTTATCCCCATCTGGGGACCATACAGGTTCAAAATCATCAGCAACACCAACTGTCAGTTGTTTCACAGCTGTACCATCTGCATTCATGATATAGATATCCCAGGTTGCATCTGTATCTGAACTGTTTCTGCTCCGTGAAGCATAAGCAATTCTTCTCCCATCAGAAGACCATGCTGGATTTTTTTCATCAGTTGCAGGACTATTGGTAATATTCATGTGGTTTTTCCCATCTGTACCCATACAGTAGATTTCATAGTTTCCCTCTTTGTCTGACACAAAGGCAATCTTATCCCCATTTGGAGACCACACAGGTTCTGTATCGCTGTACTCATTGAAGGTCAGTCTTTTTACTCCTGTACCATCTGCATTCACGCAGTAAATTTCATTGTTTCCTCTTCTCCAAGATACAAATGCAATCTCATCCCCATTTGGAGACCACACAGGTTCTGTATCGCTGTACTCATTGAAGGTCAGTCTTTTTACTGCTGTACCATCTGCATTCATGATATAGATTTCATTGTTTCCATGTCTAGTAGAGGTGAAGGTAACCTTTTTTCCATCAGGAGACCACACTGGATCTTCATCAGTGCACAGAGTGCTGGTAATACTCTTTACATTGTTTCCGCGCACATCCATAACATACATATTTTTCTCATTTTTCCCATACAAGACAAATACAACTTTTTTTCCATCAGGAGACCATGCAGGACAGCCAGAATTCTGGTATGTAAGTCTTTCTTGGTCCGACCCATCTATATTCATGCAAAAGATTTCGTATTGCTCCTCCCTATTTGAGACAAATACGATCTTTTTCCCGTCTGGAGACCATGCAGGTTCAAAGTCATGAACATCATATGTGTACCCCCAAGGTATACACGCCCATGGAAGGGATTGATCAACTGTGCGAGAAGGGCAGTTTGTGATCTTTTTGTGATTTTTTCCATCAGCATCCATCACAAAGATCTCCCAGTTTGTGTTCTCATAGAAGGCGTACACAATTTTTTCTCCATCCGGAGACCATGCAGGGTCTTTACACCTGGTAGAATTGTCAGTAAGGCTTACCTGGTTTTCCCCATCTGCATCCATGCAGTAGATCCCGCTGTTTCCCTCTCTGTCTGACACAAAGGAGATCTTTGTCCCGTCAGGGGACCATTCAGGTGTTTGATCTGCAGTTGGATTGTTAGTGAGCCTCATTTGACCGCTTCCGTCTGCATTCATGAGATAGATTTCATTGTTTCCCTCTCTGTCTGACACAAAGGCAATCTTACTCCCATCAGGGGACCATTCAGGAGATCTATCAGTCCAAAGATTGTTAGTGAGCCTTTCTTGGTTTTCCCCATCTGCATTCATGAGATAGATTTCACTGTTTCCATCTCTAGTGGAGACAAATACAATTTTTTCCCCGTCAGGGGACCAGGAAGGCTCCCAGCAGTTATCAGTGTTTTTAGTCAAATTTATTTTGTTGCTCCCATCTGCATCCATACAAAAGATTATCATGTTCCCGTGTCTGTTTGAGACAAAAGCGATCTTTTCATCACTCTGTGAATCTATGAATGCTGGAAACATACTGAGTGCAAAAAGACAAACTATGATTCCAAATGACGGGGCATGTATTTTTTTTATCACGTGTATGATTCAACTCTTTTCAATATGAACTTTTCCTCTATGGAATGCTCTTTTTTGATCATGTCAAATGCCAGTCATGTCACGTGCCAAGTGCCAAGTTAGCTTTATATATCACTTTCTATTTTTCTATACGCATGAGTGAAATAGCTTCTCAATCTGACCATGCAGAGGTGGATTTACTGGTTGAAGAAATTATAAGAAATGGTTCTCTCACTTTAAAGACCAGAAGTCTGAAGTATCTTGTTCTGCTGCTGCCATTACTTGGGATTACCGCCCTTGGAATAATAATACTTCTCGAAGGGATTCTACTTGGCTGGGTAGTGGTAGGGTTTTTTGGGTTTGGAGCTTTTGTTACTGCATCTGCTGTGTGTGGGTACAGGTTTTACCTTGTTTTGACTCCGGAAGGGTTTACCGTGCAGACTCTTATTCATACATACTCATACAAGTGGACAGATATTGAACGATTCAAAACAGGCTGGATTTATTTTATTAAAACAGTGTGGTTCAGATTTTCAGATTCCTACGAGAGCCAATCTATTCTTGGGAAAGTAGGAAAAGCATTAAGCCCCTTCGATATAAGGAACTTGCCAGATACCTATGGTATGAAGGCAGAAACCTTGGCAGAATTGATGAATGCATTACGAGAGCGCGCTCTTCATTCGGGTGAAAAATTGTTTTGATTTCGGACAAGATGGATGTCTAGAGTACTACGAGTCTGTACTCGCGTATGAAATTACTGATTTTAACATTTTCAAAGAATAAAACAAAAAATTATGCTAGTTCTAAAAATTCGTCAACATTCAACTCTGCTTCACGGATGATGGCTCGCAAGGTGCCTCTGGCAACAGTTGCATGGTTTGGAACAGTTAAAGGCGGTTTCGCCGGATGTCTGAGATGGATGTGGCTTCCTTTCTATCACGTACGTGGTATCCAGATTTTTGCAGCATCTTAATTAGTTCTTTTCCGGAAAGTACAGGTAATCGACTCATAAGTCCACCGAAACTACAAATTCTTTTTTCTTGGAGTCTTTGGGGCAGGGGAACCCATCCTCAGAGAGACATTTGAAATGAAGTTCAATTGCTTCTTTTATATTCTGTAAAGCTTCTTCTTCAGTTTTTCCCTGGGAGATGCACCCTGGAAAACAGGAACAGGTGGCAACGAACATGCCGTCTTCGTCTTGCTCAACTGCTACCTTGAAATTCATGATATTCCTTTTCAGTACACTTTAAAAACCTGTCTGTATCACTTTCATAATTTTTTGTGTGCAAAAACTCTGTAAAGTCTTTAATGTGTGCAAAATAGTTCATATAATTTTTGCACAGATGCCTTTTGCTGTGTTTGAGAAACATCACAAGTTACCCTAACCCATAATTTCAACAATCTGTTGCAAAAGGCAATTTGGAATTATCCACCGAATTTCGAAACAGTATTTTACAGTTCGCTAGGTTTATATGTGTTTCTGATTATACACGCATGAGTGACATGGGTTCTGCAGATGTTGATGCACTGATTGAAGAAATCATGATAAATGGTGAAGTGACCCTAAGACCTAAGAAACTGAAGTATTTTATCATTTTATTCATAATTTTGCCTTTTCTAATCTTTGGAATAGTGTTGATTCTCGACGGTGAGCTTTTAGGGTGGGCTTTGGTGATTTTCTTTGGCATTTTTGCCTTTTTTGATGGAATCGTGTTATGTTCATCTTATCCCTATGCTGTCTTGACTCCGGAGGGATATACTGTCTGCGGGTTATTACGTTCAGGCTCAGCCAAATGGACAGATTTTGAAGATGCTCGAGCACGGTGGGATTATATTGGCAGAGTGGTGATGGTGAAGTATTCAGAATCTTATAAGAGTTCGGCGCTTGGAAAAGCTGTGAGAGCAATAAGCTTCGATCTGGCTATTATTCCAGAAACCTTTGGCTTGAAAGCAGAGGATTTTGCAGAATTAATGAACAAGATGCGGGAGCGTGCTTTAGGTTCTGCTACTTTTGATTCTACTTGATCTAGAGGACAGCAATAACTATATCATTTTTTCGTGTTCAGAATATCACTCTTGAGATTCACAGTATTTACAGCATACATGAAAATTTGTCTGCATATATTCCTGCAGGCAAAAAGATATTAATAGAGGAGGTCATGTGAATACATGGCAAAAAAGGCTTTGACTCTTCTCCTCCTGATTTTTCTGGCAGGGTGTACTACCCCTCACTCAGAAGATACTTCGACTCCGGAGGTAGAAGGTAATCTTCTTGAAGACCTTGAGAGAGCTACTGCTGTTGCTTGGGTTGGACCGCACTGTGATGATGAAATATTCGTGAGCGGGTTGCTTGCTCTTTCAAGTTTACAGTGCAAAAAAGATACGTACGCTGTTTCATTTAATGAAGGAGCTTCCGGTTTTCCACCAGGGGCAATCCTTGAGGACAGACACGAAGATAACATGGATTTCAAGGAATTTTTAGGGTTAAAAGATTATGTGTGGCTTGGGTTAGATAAGTACAAAGGTAAAGACCGGAAACAGAAACTGTTTGAACTCTTAGACGAATTTACTGCTGAAACAGGGGCAGATCTGATAATAACTTTTGAGAATACACACGGCGGTAATGGGCACCCTGGGCACATTGAAGCATCTGAGTGGTTGACTGAATACTGCAAGAAAAGGGAGATTACCCTTTACTACTTCATAAACAGAGATCCAGTAGTTGGTGGAAAAATGGACCCTTTACCGTATACAGATGAAATC
>SMTZ1_10003927_pt1 | contig 14955 bp, 13 predicted proteins | sample DeeMarSWOR136_30_FD_25667 | JGI IMG/M metagenome (IMG submission 25667)
CAAAAGGATGAAGAAAAGGTGGTAGAAAATACACCTAAGCCGGAGAGTTAAAGAGAGGCAAAGCCTCTCTCATAAAAATCCCTCCCCCTCCCTTATCTAAGGGAGGGGGATAAGAGGGGGAGGGTTACCAATAGGTATTTTCAGACCAAGAGAAAATAAGCTTATTCGTAATAACTAATTTGTAGTGTTATTTAGGGAACTCTTCTTTGCTCAGCAAGAAAAAGGCGGTGTCTGTTAGGGGGACTCCACTCACCAACTCTCCGGGCATCTGAGATACAGCTACCTTAAACCTGTATTTGCCTTTGATAATCTCTCCTTGGTTACTTATCAGGTCGTTGTTGAGACCGATGATAACCAGCTGTGAACCGATAAGCGGCCTGTCAGCAATACCCACAGTAAGCAAGTTATCATTTACAGGAATACCGGTATTGGTAACCGCTGTTGCTAGTTGTTTCAAGGGATAGTTGATCCCAAGCGCATATCCTTCGAACTCAACCACCTTTCCCCAGTAAAACGATGGATTACCGGACAAAGGATTTAGCTGAGCAATATCAGCTACTTATTCGAGATCGTAAAGTAGTGTATCAACGAGCAGTGCTGGCTAAAACTCGGTGCCTATTTGAGACTTGGTAAGAGGGGCAGAGTAGTCTAGATATTTCAAGATGTCATAATAATTTAATTTTTTTTACCTTTATTTTATAACTTCGTTATTGCATGTTGATTACTATACAAAATGGTCACATATCTATCGACGGTAAGGCCTTGGTCAGGAAAATCCGGGAAAGGAGGAAAATCAACATGGCTGATGATTTGGTGAATGCGTTGGCAGATTTAAAGGAAAAGGAGGTTTTGGAAATCGCCCAGAAAAGGCTGGACAGCGGGGATGACCCTTTGAAGATTCTGAGTGATGCCCGAGAGGCAGTAGCAATTGTCGGTGAGCGTTATCATGACGGCACATATTTCATTCCAGACCTTGTATATTCTGGTGAAATACTGAAAACGGTAGTGGAAATGGTTAAGCCCAAAATGACTGGGCCTGCAGAAGCTGAACACCGGGGTAAAGTCATTATTGGTACGGTAAAGGGCGATATCCACGACATTGGCAAAGACATTGTGACCTTTATGCTGGATGTTAACGGTTTTGATGTCTACGACCTTGGTGTAGATGTCCCAGCGGACAAGTTTGTTGACAAGCTAAAGGAGGTAGAAGGGAAAGTAGTTGCCCTAAGCGGTTTCTTGACGCTGAGTTTTGACTCCATGAAGGAAACCGTACAAGCCATAAAAGATGCTGGCCTGCGGGATAAAGTAAAGGTCATGGTTGGTGGCGGGACTCTTGACGAAACAGTGCGAGAATACGTTGGAGCCGACGCCTTTGGACGCTTCGCCGGTGACGCCGTATCGCTGGCAAAGAATTGGTTAGGAGGTAAATGAAATGGCTAAATCTCCTCAAGAACTATATCAGGAAAAAGAAAAAAGGATTCAGGACGCCACGGAGTTAAAAATCCCTGACCGGATTCCATTTGTACCACAAGATACAGGCCTTTTCTCCAAACACACTGGATTGACCTGGGAGGAGGCGATGTATGATGCTGGAAAATACATAGCGGCACTAAAAAAGACGGTTATTGACTTTGATTTCGATGCGTACTATCCTCCTCTAATCTTCACTTCCGGCACCTTCAACGACATGCTTGGCTTCAGGCAGTTAAAATGGGCCGGGGCTAAAGATGAAGATAGCAGGACCCGCCCTAACACCGTCTTCCAGTTTGTAGAAGCTGGTAGCCTGGGGCGTGAACCCATGTCCGCTGAAGATTATGACTGGTTCCTTGATGACCCGACTGATTATATCATTAGACGACACTGGCCAAGACTGGCCATAAAGTTTGAACCTTTCCGCAATCTGCCGCCGATACATGACATGGTTGCTTACTATGTGGGAATTGGGCAATACTGGCCTATTTTCGCTTCACCAGAAGTGGTGAGTGCCTTTGAAGCGTTGTTAGCATCGGGCCAAGAAGCAAATAAGTGGGTAACTGGTCTAGGACCGTACTTTGAAGAAATGGGAAAGGCAGGTTATCCCCCAATTGGCTTAGCCATTGGTATTGCCCCTTATGACTATTTCGCCGACTTCTTAAGAGGCAAGAAGGGATGCATGTTAGACATGTACAGGTGCCCCGATAAACTTATACGGGCTGTCGATAAAGTGACCCCATGGATAATAGACTGGGCATTAACCCAGGCAAGAAGGTTCAGCAATATCTGCAAAAGAGTATTCATACCTATCCACGGGGCTTCCGGTGGTTTTATGTCCGAGGAACAGCATAAGGAGTTCTTCTGGCCTTCATTGAGAAGAGTAATTATGGCATTAATTGACGAAGGGTTTACACCTGTTGTAGAAACTCAAGGGATCTATACCGACCGTTTCGAGACCATTAAGAATGTGCCAAAGGGTAAGGTAATATACATGATTGAGTCTGACCTATTCAAGGCGAAGGAAATCTTGGGTGATACAGCCTGTCTTGTTGGAGGTCCTCCATCGGGAATAATGAGCACAGGCTCCCCTGGGGAAGTCAAAGACCACTGTAAGAAGATCATAGATGTTGTTGGTAAGAATGGTGGTTTCATCATGGCTACTGCGGTTCCGGTCATTACTGATAAGCCTGAGAATATAAGGGCAGTGGCAGAATTCACCAGAGAATATAGCACACACAAATAAATACCCGGACGCAAAGCACTGGTGAAGAAAGAGAAGCCGAACTCGGGGATTATCGTGATGGGTGTTCCCCGAGTTCGGTAAGTGCACCCCAGAAGGGAAATATGTGACGATAATCCGCGAAGCTCAGCTAGATTTGAATTTAGACCATATACTGCGCCGGCAGGGAATCAGGGGACAGTCGTCCAGGCCGGAAATGGTAACCACAACAGAGGAACTACTCGAGGAAATCAAAAAGCTTCACTTGCTGGAGCCTGTTTATACGTATAATATCTACCCAATATCGGAGATAAAAGATGACCTGATACACCTGAAATATGGTGCTATAATTAGTGGCAGTATATTCCATTCAGTCCTATTAAAAAGTAAGGAGCTTGCTACAGTCGTTTGTACGATTAGCCCCCAGCTGGAAAAAAGGGTAGCGGAATACCTTAAAGAGGGAGAGGCTTTAAGGGGGGTGCTTCTTGACGGTATTGGTACTGCTGCTATAGATACCCTGATTCTGCAGGCCTGTAAGTTCTTGAGGCAAGAGGCATTATCGCATGGAAATCAGGCCAGCAGCCCCCTTAGTCCGGGCATGCCTGGTTTCCCTATTTCGGAACAGCGAAAACTCTTGGAACTGGCATCAGCAGAACAGATTGGGGTCAGTCTTACCTCGACAGGGATGATGATTCCCAACAAATCCACCTCGGCAGTCATAGGTATCGGTCCAGACATGCCAACCTGGACACCAACCGAAGTCTGTGCGCATTGCAGCTTCAACAAGATTTGCCCCTATAGAATAACTACTGAGGTGGAGATATAACTGAAGGCAACATAAGGAAATATGGTCAGTTATGAAGTAGACTTTGAACCCATTGGTCGAAGAGGGATATGCAAGAGCGAGGAGACTATCTTAGATTGTGCCCGCCGACTTGGCGTGGGCATAAATAGCATCTGTGGTGGCCAGGGGACTTGCCAATCTTGCAGGGTGAGGGTTTTGGGAGAGGCGGTAACAGAGCCAACTCCTAATGAGCTAAGGGCGTTTTCACGGCAGGAACTCGACCATGGTTGGCGTTTGGCTTGTCAGGTATATCCTCTTAGCAACTGCAAATTAAACGTACCAGCCGAGTCAATGACCACACCACAGCGGGTTCAGGTGGAAGGGTTAGAGATAACGGTCCACCCAGAGCCACCCGTTATAGCCTATCATGTTAAATTACCACCTCCATCCCTGTCCGACCCGCAGGCTGACGCTGAACGTCTCCTTGAGGTACTTAATGCTCAAAACCAATTAAGTTGCACCAAGATTGATATTGACACTATGCGTACACTCTCACCCAGGTTGAGGGAGTTCAACTGGGAATGTCAGGCCGCCGTAGGCAATGACGAAGTAATAGACATTGCTCCCTGGCCGAGCCGCCAGTTGGGACTAGCAGTAGATTTAGGTACGACCAAAATTGCCGGTTATTTAGTCGACCTCAGCAATGGGCTTACCCTGGCGTCAAAAGGGATCATGAACCCGCAAATCGGCTACGGTGAGGATATCATTACCCGTGTTACCGCTGCCGTAAGGTCTCGGAAGAAAGGTAGAGAGTTACGAAAGCTGGTTGTGGAAGCGCTCAACCAGCTAGGTGTCGAACTTTGTACTGAAGTTGGTGCTAATGTCGATAGAATTGTTGAGACAACGCTGGTAGGCAATACCGTGATGCATCACCTGTTTATAGGGTTACCAGCCAGGCAACTTGCTCTCTCTCCCTTTGTCCCAGCGGTTAGCGGGGCTCTGGACATCAAGGCTCGTGATTTGGGATTACGTTTTGCACCAGGGTCATTTGTGCATTTACTGCCTAATATTGCCGGCTTTATCGGTGCCGACCATGTGGCAATGTTGTTGGCAACAGAGGTATGGCAGGCTAAAGGACTAACAGTGGCCATGGACATTGGGACTAATACGGAGGTTTCACTGGTAAATAATGGGGAGATCACTGCCGTATCTTGCGCCTCTGGCCCTGCCTTCGAAGGTGGCCATATCAGGGACGGTATGAGGGCGGCTACGGGAGCTATCGAACACATACGAATAGCAGACGGTGGCATTCAATACCAGACCATTGATGAAGTGCCACCGGTTGGCATTTGCGGCTCTGGAATACTTGATGGGCTGTCACAGCTTTACCTGGCTGGAATCGTCGATGAAGCCGGCAGGATGATTGACAACCACCCGCATGTCCGTACCTACAAAGGGCAACGTGAGTTTGTACTGGTTAATAGCGAGCAGCGAGGCGGGCAGCCAGCTATTGCTATCACTCAACGCGATGTGAGGGAATTACAACTGGCCAAGGCAGCAATTCGTAGCGGTGTCCAAGTACTTCTGGAAGCGAACGGCCGCTCTGAAGAGGATATCAATCAGGTGATAGTTGCTGGAGCTTTTGGCACCTATGTTGATGTGACCAGTGCGGTGGTAATTGGTATGTTACCGTCACTCCCTCCGGACCGCTTCCATCAGGTAGGAAACGCTGCCGGGATGGGAGCCAAGATGGCTCTGATTTCGCTGAAGAAGCGGTCTGAGGCACAGAATATAGCTTCTCGCGTTAAGTATGTCGAATTGGCCAGCGCCCCAAATTTTAACCAGACCTACATTCAGTCCGGTTATCTGGGGCGATACAGGATAACGCATGGTGAGAGGAGGGATATTGAATGATGAATACCATAGTATCAAGCCTCACTAAAGAAGTAGTCATCGGTGATAACCAGCCAACAGTACTTATAGGCGAGCGTATTAATCCTGCCGGAAAGAAGAAACTAGCCGAGGCTCTGAAGGCGGGTAACTTGGAGATTGTCCGTAAGGAAGCCTTGAGTCAGGCCCAGGCCGGGGCAGACATTATTGACGTTAATGTAAGTACATTCGGTGCAGATGAGGTAAAGCTGCTCCCCCAAGCAGTGCAGGCGGTGATGGATACAGTAGACATCCCCCTATGTATCGACAGTACTAGTCCTGAGGCTTTGAGAGCAGCCCTCAAGGTTTACCAGGGTAAGCCACTCGTTAATTCAGTTTCTGGTGAAGAGCACTCCTTAGCCAAGGTTCTACCTCTGATCAAGGAATACGGAGCAGCAGTCATTGGTTTGGTGCAAGATGATGAAGGTATCCCGAAGGACTCAGAGCGGAGAGTGACAGTTGCCCATAAGATAGTCGAACGTGCTGTAGCCGGTGGTATCGCTCGTGAGGATATTATCATTGATTGCCTGGCTTTCGCTGTGGGGTCTGACCCGAGATCGGGAGCAGCTGTTATTGAGGCGATTCGCCGCATTAAAGCTGAGCTAGGAGTAAACCTGACATTGGGCGCCAGTAATGTCTCATTCGGTTTGCCTTACCGTGACATACTCAATAACGCCTTCGTAGCTGCGGCTGTTGTTGCTGGGACAACATGCCTGATTGTAGACGTGGCAAAGACGCGTTCAACCGTCCTGGCCACTGACCTGATTCTGGGCCGGGATAACCGTGCCAGACGATATATTGAAGCTTATCGTCAAAGCTAGCCCGAATCGCAAATATTCAGAACATAATCATCCATATGGATACAACGGGCAGTTAGAATTCGACAACAAATCGAAGCGTGGGAAAGGGACAGAAGCCATAGTTTGTACGGAGCACTCTGACCTCCCCGACAACAGCACCGCCGATAGCTTCGGCGGTTTTCTCCATGTTCCCATACACTGAGTCATATATTACCAAAGTTGTTATTACAGACACTATAGACACCTCTCAAGCTTTTATTCGAGTTCCAACTCCTGCAGATGCAGCACGACTAGAACCAGGAACAATATTGATAAAATATGGGGTGATATCAGCCCCCCAGCAGAAAAACTTACATCATAGAATAGAGCGGCTTCACCGCTTCGCTAACGGCCAGCGAGAATATCAGGGTAAATCCCAAGATGAACATGGCAGGAATTAACAACAGACCCAACCCGGCTTTGCTGAGAGCCGTGATACCGATAATTACGAACGCAGGCATGATAAAACATAAGTCCAGGATATACACAGAGTAAAGGAACTCAATCTTATCACCCGCCTGCACCTGGGGCATAAACTGAATAATCTACAGGACGTTAAAGATTAAGGCTACCAGCAGGGAAAACCACGCTGATACCTGTCGTACGGGTCTCGATACCTACAATTTAAGCAAGGTAACCAGGCAGATTTTCACCGTTCCCCAAGCCATATTCAATAAAGTTTTATATTCATCTGTGCTAGGCTTACCTTTAATTGCGAATTTGTCAAACTATCAGAGCTTTTTACTTAGTCCAATATCGTATAAACTACCTGTACATCAAGGCTGACCTTTATTTCTCCAGGACTGATTGGTGTTATCGGTGCTACTGCTTCTTCTGTCACCTTGATTGGTTGTGAGTACACAGGATAGGAAATGCTTTCTGATATGTAGGTTGGTTTACCCTGTGTGACTCCACTCAAGCTAGCCAGTTGCTCAGCCCTGGCCTTTGCATCGGCCATTGCCTTATCCCTGGCTTCGATACGGTATTCCGAAGGGTCATCAATAGAGAAGCTGATGTGATCTATTCGAGTTAAATCTCCCCCAGCTTCAACCACAGAATCAATAATAGAACCGGTCTTTCCTATCTCACGAATCTTGGCTACAATTAAATTACTGACGCGATAGCCGATTACTATCTCCTCTGATTTGTCTTGGTCCCACTTTGTCACCTGTTGAATGCTGAAGTATTGAGTCTGGATGTCTCTATCAGCTACTCCTTCGTTTTTCAAAGCCCTCATTACCTTGTCCATTGATGTTGTTGCTTCAGCCTGAGCTTCAGCTACACTGGCCCGCTGAGCTGATATTCCCAACTGAAGAATTGCAATATCAGGTGAAACATATACCTCACCATGCCCATTGACCCAAATACCCTCTTGCTGGTTTACAGCATACGTAGAAGGGCCAGTATCTGATGTACATCCAACCAATCCCACCAGGACTAACACCAGAACCAACCCCATAGCTAACGAGTTTTTCTTCTTCATTCTAACCTCCTTCATCAATTCCCATCTCATTACCTTTATTGAGGTAAAACCCACACTGCCTGCTTATTATCCTTTTTTGTCTGAATATACTTAACCCCCTGCTACTCAGTTATTAAATCATGCCCACAAGCACATCACTACGTCTCTCTTGCCCACCCTCGTCTGCCCGTAAGCATACCTAGCCAGAAGATGAGAAGTGCACCTACAGTGGCCCCCAGCCCGATGAGGGTGTATTTTAGCCACTCTGCAAGGAAACTCACATAGAATGAATCGGGCGTTGACCACTGGCTCTGGTTTAAAGCAAGGTCTACAGCCTTTACTCTCCAGTAGTACGGTGTCTCTTTACTTGTTGCCTTTAACTTCTCTGTGTCAGAAACACTATACTGTGTAGTAGTTATTCCTTCCTTCTCCAGTATTATGGTATTGAAGTTAGCATCGCTTCCCACTTGCAGGCTATACGTTACGCCACTCTGGTCAGTGACCCCATGCCAAGTAAAAGTAGGGCGCGCATTTTCCCTATATAGCCCTGTTGGTGCCAAACCAATGGGTGCCGGCGGCGGGTTCGATTCCATAGAAAATGTAGTCTGGAGTAAGGCTGCAGTATCACTAACAGTCACTATATGATAACCGTGAACACTCGCTGGCACGACGAATGTTGTCGAAAAAGAACGATCGGCATTGGCCACTGTGGTAGCAACAGTATCTTCGTCGTATTTGATAGTTACCAGGCCGTTATAGCCACCACCCTTCACCGTAACAGTATCACCAACGTGACCGGTGGTCGGGCTGATATTGAAGCTGGTGGTAACTGTGAAGGCTACGGAAGCCATGTTAGCACCGTCACTGGCATTCAAGTTATAGCTCCCAACATCCAGTTGAGGTACAGTAAATCTATCGCTGAAGCTACCATTTGCATCGGTAACTGTAGACCTGACCTGCGTTGTACCTAAACGGATAGTCAGCGTGCGACCGGCATCAAATCCTGTACCCGTGATATCAACCTGGGCCCCCATTTTTCCGTTTGTCTGGCTGAGGTTTATGCCTGGTTGTATTGTAAAGGTACTGCTGGCAGTATATATACCATCACTGATAGATATGATGTGAGGCCCCCCGGTGCTGGCGGTCGTGCTAAATGTAGCCGAGAAGTTACCATCAGCGTTACTGTTAGATGCTGTTATCAGGGCACTATCGAAATAGACATTTACCGTCCGATTGGCTCGGAATCCGGAACCGCCGATATCTACCATCGTACCTACCTTACCTGAATTCGGTGTTACTACCAGGCTACTGGCTACGGTAAAAGTAGCGCTGACTGACCTTACGCCATCGTTAGCCGTCACTGGATGCTGCCCGCCGACAGCTGATGGGACATCAAAGGTGGTTGTGAAATTACCAAGGCTGTCGGTACTGACCTGCCTGACCTGTGAATCATCAAATGTGAGTGTTACCTGTCTGCTAGCATTAAATCCTGAACCGTCAATGGTAACCGGGGTGCCCACTTTCCCAGATGCTGGCGTCAGTATTATAGTGGCTATTAGCTTAAAGGACGTGCTTGCTATATTCGTGCCATCATTTGCAGATACCTGAACTGTGCGGGCGGGACCTGCTGGAACGGTGAACTTGCCACTGAAACTACCTGCGTTATTTGTGGTAATTGTAGAAGGAACACTGGCAATACTAGTACCATCATAGTATATTCTTATCAGGCGGCTGGGGCTAAACCCGGTGCCACTGATAGTCACGGTAGTACCCACACTACTTGATGTTGGCGATATCGTTATCGTCTGGGTAACTGACAGGGTAGCTATCTTCGTGTATATACCATCCGTAGCGGTAATAGTGTGGGTACCAGTATAAGTTTCTGGAATAGTGAAAGATGTTGAGAATTGGCCATAACTATTAGTACTACTTGTAGCAACCTGTGTATTGTCAAACCGGATTGAGACGGTGCGACCAACACTAAAGCCTGTACCACTGATACTTACCTGATTGCCAACAATTGATGAAGATACACTTAAAATGATTGTTGAGGTTACCGTATAATAGGTTACTGCATAACTGGTGCTTGTCTGCGCCCGTATAGTATAAGTACCGGCAGGTATCAAGGGGATGTTGAAAGTACTGGTCAGCGTTCCAGTTGAAGAAATGGTGCCCGTATCTGCTGTTACCTGGTAAGTTGTGCCATAGGCAAAATATATACTGAAACCTACATTAGCATTGAAACCGCTGCCTGTCACCGATGCCACACTACCTACGGAACCGCTAGATGGGGTTATTGTTATTGACTGTGCCAGGGCAGGTGATGGGTTAGTAAATAAGAAAATCAGGGATACCACCAGTCCTGTATATAGAACTCGAAATAGTTGTTTTTTCACCTTATTACCTCCCTCCCCGTATTTTCTTGACTCAGGCCCTGACTTCAATATATTTGGGGCAATTTATATGGTAATTCGTATTCAATAAAGAAGTTATAAAATAGTGGGGGAAAAAGTTAAATAATTATGACATCTTTAAATAAAGCCTTTATTTAAATACAATGACTACCATAAGATGGTGGTAAATGTATCTACGGGGGAGAGAGGGGGATTCGTCGAAAACCCAGCTATTTCTCATTTGATAGCTATAGACAATACTGTTGCTACACTTCCTAAGATCTTGAGTAATCGTTATAAGGGTGCATTATTGGGCATTGAATTAGTGAATGGGATAGCTGCATTATCAACCTATCCCTCAGCTAAGGCTCTAGAATTGTTAAAGCAAAAAGTAATATCAGCAGTTCAGCAATTTGTTGAATCTGGCGTTGTTACTCCCGAGATGGAAAATATAAGCAGTATTTACCCCGATTTACTTATGACACCTGAGCCAAAACAGATAACTCAAGGGGAAGCTCCTGCAAACGAGAACACAACCAATAACCATACAATAGACTACTAGTCTTATCTATCACACTATCACTACCTAGTTTATATAAATAACATAGACTGTATTGCTAACATTTTTGCTAACGGACTTCACTCCATCATAAATGATAAGGTGGCACTAAATATTACCACCCGAAGCTAAATCAAATATCTAACGGTATTACTCGTTACTACTTTTTACTCTCAGTGACAAACCTCTTGTATCTTTTGATCAGGGTGTCGCAGGTTCGAGACCTGCACGGCCTAGACTCGACCTCTTCACTACTTGCTAACATTTTGCTAACATTAGGGTCTGAGTTTTCGTTATCATCTAATTCAAATATACTGTCAAACTTCTCTGCTGCTGCTTCTTGCATACCTGGTAATACATGACTGTATGTGTCCATGGTTATACCTATGTTAGCATAGCCTAGACGCTCTGAGACGACCTTCGGATTTTAGTTTCCATGTCGTTCACCCTTCTTTACCATATACTGTTGTAAATATTATAAATCCCATACAGACTTTCGGAAATTCGAGAACATTCCGCCCTTTTGTGGAGTGTGCTCTTATGCAAATACTACCAAGGCCATTCTATTAGAGACCAGTTACCGTTGCTAGCAGCCGGATACCCACCTAATGTGTACCATATTTGTTTTTCAGTTGGGCATGCAACAGCAGACTCTACAGTAATATAATGACTATCTCGTTGTTCGACCAGATCATCCGCTAAGATATTAATTATATCTTTGGGAAGCCTTTCATCTATAAATTCCCTTCTATCGATCAACTCATTTAACCGCTTAAGACGTCGCATAGAATTTTAGCTAATATCTCCCGGATTCGCATTAGAGGAATGGTTCTTAGCTATAATTAGATCGTCTACTGGTACCTTACTAATATATTGCTGGCAAGTGCATTCAAATATAACAGACTCATTAGTCTTGCCATCCACCACAAAGAATATTACCCCATCGTCTCTATCAATAGAATTGAGCAGGTATTCTACATCACTTAGAGTCTGACAAGTTTCTAGAGCTTCTGTCAAAATAACGTACCTAGGATAGTGCGGTTTGTCCGATCGGGGAGTATCTTCTACCTGTAAAAACTGTGAATGTATCCATAGTTGTTCATAGTTGATACCTGTACCTGAAAATACATCGCCTTCCATCCCTCAACTTGATTTGCTGATTGGTTCTATCTGTTGTCATGTTAGTACCTCCTAATTCATACTTGATTCTGGATGAGAATACAGTGATGGTTATCTTGGCGTAGTCCCTGTTCCATGATCAATAATTAGTTGCACCAGAAACAACGCCGCCGCTACTATGATAATCGTAACCACGGCTATAATACGCTAAAGTGACAGAACTAAATAGGATAATTTTAGGTTTCCCGGTGTTCCAATAATGATTCCCTAACTTTACAATACCAGTTGAACATTTCCGAGGATTATTGGTTCATAAATCGCCCCTTAATTTCATCATTTAGTAGTGTTTGACATCAGCAGACGATAATCATACACTATGAAGGCTCATAAGCAGCGTAAGGAAGAATCTTCATTGATACGCTGGCTTTCAAGTAGCTCATGGAATTAAAACCTCACCACGAAATGAGAATTAAATGATTTCGAACTCAAGGAAGACTGGCAGCACAGTATAATTTCCTGCCAACTTGTCTGATGCAAACCCATCCACTAAATGAGGTGGCAAATGAATGAACATACACAGAATACAAATGGATTTACCAGTGAAACCGGTGTACCGCAGTACACGCAGCCCTATATGGACATCGACGAGTGGCGCGATACGCCCGTGCGTCATCGTTATATCCATGGGGGTTTTAAAGGGACTCAATTGCTTTTCTCCATCTACTTCCCACCAAAGGAACAATACGAAGGTCGATTTTTTCAACCCTTACAAGCCGTATCCGGCAATGAGAACTTAGCGCCTATGGCGTTGTATCTTGCCAGTGGTGTGGACTTTGCCATTGATAGCGGTGGTTATTTGGTGGAATCCAATCAGGGCAGCAGAGACATGTTCGGCGGCTCCTCAGAAGCCAATGCTGCTGTAGCTCAATATTCCCGAAGCCTCGCGGCTGAAATGTACGGTTCCCACCGCCCTTACGGTTATGTCTACGGTGGCAGCGGCGGCGCTTTTAAAACCCTGGGTTGTGTCGAGAATCATCCCGGCGTGTGGGACGGCAGCATCCCCTTCGTGCACGGATCACCCATCGCTATTCCCTATGTTTTTACCGTGCAAGCCCACGCCATGCGCATCTTAAAAGATAAATTCCCACAAATTGTCGATGCCCTCGAACCCGGTGGCGGCGGCGATATGTATGCGGGATTAAATGGGGAAGAAAAAGAAGCGCTCAGAGAAGTGACCGGCATGGGCTTTCCACCCCGCGCTTGGTTCAACTACGAAAAAATCGCTTTCGGTTATACAGGTGTATTCACTACCTTGGTCGACATGATTCGACTCGGTGATCCAACTTACTTCGAGGACTTTTGGACCAAGCCAGGATACTTGGGCGCGAACCCAACCGAATCTTTAAAGCAGGCGCGTGTTCAACAAGACACCAAAATTACTAAACTCATCATGCCCGAGGAAACGCGCGCCATGGGCCTGCCTTTAACCATGCCCACCTCGCAGACGCAAAGCGGCGTGGAATTCCCAGCGGCCTTCCGCGTCGAGAATTTACCCGCGGGCGATTTACAGGGTGCTTCTATTATCATGAAAAGCGGTGGTGCAAAAGACGCCGTGCTGTACATCGCCGGTGTGGTCAATGATACGCTCATGATCGGCTTTGGCGCTGGCAGCTTTCAAGCCATGGCGAAAATACGCGAGGGCGATGAAATTACCATAGATAATTCCGTATACCTAGCTAGTCAAACCTATCACCGCCATCAAGTGCAACCACCGGAGTTTTACGTCTGGGAACAGTTCAAGGACAAAGACGGCAAGCCCATCTACCCGCAGAGACCGGAGAACATTCAGGCCGGTGCCTCCGGTGGTTCTTCCATGAGCGGTAATTTCCACGGCAAGATGATGGTCTTGCAGGCCATTATGGACGAGGCTGCATTTCCCTGGCAGGCGGATTGGTTCCGTTCGCGTGTCAAAAACGCCTTGGGTAGTGAATTCGAAGATCGCTACCGCCTTTACTATATCGATAACACCATGCACACCACCCAGCGGGCAAATCCGGGCGATCCGCGCCCAGTGGCAACGACACGTGTCATCAGCTATCAAGGTGCCTTACAACAGATGCTGCGCGATTTAGCGAATTGGGTGGAAAAAGGTATCGCACCACCAGATGAAACCAATTACAAAATTGAACATGGTCAAGTGATCGTGCCGGATACAGCGGGTGAACGTAAAGGCATTCAGCCCGTAGTAACACTGACGGTTAACGGCAGCGAGTGCGCTGACATTAAAACGGGTGATACCATTGAATTCTCCGCCGTCATCGAAGTACCCCCCAATGCCGGCAAAGTGGTCAAAGCTGAGTGGGATTTCGAAGGTACCGGGGATTACCCTTTCACCGAAACTTTTAAAGGCTCATATTTATCGCAAACGAAGATGACCTTAAAAATCACGTATACCTTTTCTAAACCCGGCACATACTTCCCGGTGCTGCGAGTCTCCTCGCACCGGGAAGGAAACACTGCCACACAGTATGCCCTTGTGCAAAATCTCGGCAGAGTGCGGGTAATCGTTCTGTAGACACTGGGTCTATCCTGATAATAGGGTTTGTAAATCGTCAGAGAAAATGAGACAGTTGGAAGACATAGCTTAATAGACACATAAGGGCTTGCTCTAGAACCAGCAAAGTATTTGCATTCAAAAGGGAAGCACTGGTAGGGTAGACATTAATGAACAGAAATTCAACTCCCTTTCCTGGTTGAATGGCAGCACACATTAAGTGCCTGCCCGCTTGCTTTTCACCGACCAATAACAAGGGGGTAGCAACAATGGACAATAAAAGTGAACTTACCGGGACGATGGGCGAACCGATCGTCGAGACGACCTACGGCAAGGTACGCGGCAAAGTGCAGGATGGGGTTTACACCTTCAAGGGTATCCGCTACGCCGCGTCGACCACAGGGGACAATCGCTTCATGCCGCCCCAAAAGCCACAGCCATGGAGTGGTGTATGCGATTGCTTAGAATGGGGTCCCCTGGCCCCCCAGCCAGCCACATCCCGTTCCAATCCCGCTACGGGCATGGGGGAGTCCTTTGGTATTTTTTTCGGAACCAGCACCGATTCGCCAACCAGCCAGAGTGAGGACTGTCTGTTGCTCAATGTCTTCACACCCGGCCTGGGGG
>SMTZ1_10003929_pt1 | contig 14953 bp, 13 predicted proteins | sample DeeMarSWOR136_30_FD_25667 | JGI IMG/M metagenome (IMG submission 25667)
TCCTTCCTGGAAGCCTTTTTCCGTATTCTGCCAGTCCATTCGAATCCACATACTTTGCATTTCTTAGAATCATCCTGAGCCCTCATCTTCCCGCTTCCGCATTGCGGACATTTTTCCTTCCTGCCCAACTTTTTTCCTCCAAGATTAGTGGATTGTCAGACCGTTTCTAGTAACTGCTGCCTCGGCATAGATAGTCTTACAAACCTTGTACTTCTCAATTTCCCTTCGCGGACGTTCATGTTTAGACTTGACCTCGCTCGCATCTCTTCAGCACTCTATCCCTCAAGATCCAACAGGTATCGCGCGCCCTCAATCGTTATTGCAGCTCTGGAAATGCACTTCCGTTTCAGCCTCTGCTCAAGAGATCAGTTCCCCGCGTGAAAGCCTGATATGAATCGGATCTTCACAATACTTTTCTAAGTACTGGTCCTAATGATGTTAAGTAGGTGACATATTTTGACGCCACGAGTCCACTCGTACAGGAGGAGGAAGCCTCATGGAAAAAGGAGATCAGTCCACGTGAGGGCTCACTTCAGAAGGAGCCCAAGATAGTAGAAGACTCTTGTCCATTGCGGCATCTATTAAATTGTGTTCTGTGTTGGTTTTTCTGACGTGACTTTGTTCATGACTTAGCAAATGGGTGCGCGCGCTTAGCTAGTTCGTGTGGGATCAATGTGCTGCAAGTCCATGGCAACCTCAATGGCCGCTTTGGGCACGTGGGTGTCTGTAGAAAAAAGGGTTGTGATGCGGAGGCTGTTGCGGCAGCTAGTCGATCTTCAGTTTAATGCCTTTGTATCGCTTGGCTAGCGGGGCCTTTATGGTCAGAAGTCCTTCCTTGTAGGTTGCCTTCGTCTTTGAAGGGTCTACGCTGTGAGCTAGAGCCCAGCAACCGAAATATACTGTGGCGTCTCGGGGAGCCTTGAGGCAGAAACCTGTCTCGCTCATTTCAAAATGGATATTCCCTTTGTCCACTCCTGGGAGTTGCACCTCAATTGTGTAAGCCTTGTTGTCGTGGTAAGCACACATGGCAGGCACAGCAAAGCTCTTGATTTCTGCAGTCTTTTCAGTACTCTTCTTTTTGGCAGTCTTTTTGGCAGTTTTCTTAGGCATGAAAGCATCACCTAGCCTAGGCGATTACGCTCATCTCGTTAAAATGCTTTGCCATGATATCGGTGTATACAGTTCAGAAGAGAATGGTCTTGGTCTTCAAGATGTTGATTCTGCGGGTGCTTCCGATTTAGAAATGCTTTGCCAAACTATAAATCAGGATTCTTCTACCTGGAATCGTTGGAAGGGACTGTACGATGGGTGGGCCAGATTCAAGGGAATGGGCCATCTCTGTTTGTGGCCTGAATTGTGCGAAATGTGACATATATGAGGCTGGACATGGAAACGATGAACTTAGAGTCGGAATAATGGAATGGTTCAGAGACAAGCACAACAAGATAGTTGCGCCGGAAAAGGTTACATGTGAAGGCTGTCGAGGCGCTCTCACAAGTCATTGGAGCCCAGATTGCCGTATGATGCTCTGTGCGAGGGAGAAGGCTCACCAATTCTGCTTTTTGTGTGAAGATTTTCCCTGCAAGAAGGTCGAGGATTTCGGTTCAGATGGAATATCGCATCACAAGCGGACTGTTGAGAACTCCAAAAGGATGAAAGCTATTGGGATCAAGGCCTGGCTGCAAGAACATAAGGGGAAGGGATCAAGTGTTTTCTGCCCGTAGCTCGCCGCTTAGCTGTCAAACCAGTCCGATATCTTAGCTAGGGGTTCAGATTCTAGGCTTATGTTCATAGGCGCAAAGGTCTGTTCTAATGCTGTGGTCATGTTTCTGATATAATCTTCTGTATTGATCTCGTTCACATTTCTCACATGTTTTGCCGGCTTCACGGTGAAGGTCTTGCTCCTATAGTTGAAGGGTCTCACTTTGACAAAGTTAACTATGTCTCCTCTTGCTACCTTTTGCCCTGCATCTAGCAATTGTATAGCACATTGGTATGGTTGGGGGGTCACCTTTGCGTCTGCCTCCAGACGTTTGCCTGGATCAGAGTACAGCTTTACGGAATAGACTAGGTCTTCAAGCATCACGTCATAATTTCTCATTTTCGTCACTGCTTCTCGAACAACTGTGACTATTCTCTTCTTTGCCGATCCGTATTCTTTGATAGTTCTAACGTTTCCTAGCTCTTTTACACAGTCTCGGAAGGCCTTCTGGATGAAATTAGGCGAATTGGATTTTATCGCCGTGAGGCCTTTGATGTCGGGCTCTCCGTTGGGCAGTATGCCGAAGTAGGCTTTCTTTGCGGAAGGGAGGACGCAAAGCGTGTATCGTCTCTCGACTGCCAGATCAAGCTTGAGCCTTTCCTTTGCAATTGTGATTAGGTTTTCTACTTGAGAAGGATGCGGGTTGTCGAGAAAGATGGAGTCAGTGTCGCCGTAGGTTGGATGTAGTCCGTTCGCCTCTGCCATGCCCCACGTAGTCTGCAGTGCCCATCTACCATAGCCTGTGATGCACTCAGCTAATGGTGGGCAAGCGAGGCCGTGGATTCTTACGGTGACCCCGTATCCTGAGACGCTTATTAGTTTCAGAAGCTTCGCTGTGACTTCTGCGTTCTTCCTTTCTTGTACTGGAAGAGTTCTGTCTCGTGACAGGGGCTTGTACAAGTGGATACGGAGGTCCTTCAATGCTCCTATGAGTATCGAGTAGAAACCTCTCCTTTTGGTGCAAACCCAATGTTCTTTGCATTCTTCAACTCTGTTTCTGCACTCATCATGTCCGCAGCCAACGGTTTCATAGGAAAGGTTGTAGCTGTCGATGCAACTTGGATACAGGCTCTCAAAGTCACAAATCACGGTGTTGAAGTATGTGCTTGGTTTGGGCTGGACCGTTAGAGCTCCTGGAACCCTATGTGTCTCTAGTCCTCTCCGAAGCTCGGTTGAGGTCGGAATCAACACGTTGTTTCTTCTCAGATAGTTGTGAATGATGGATTTCAGCCAGTCGCTTACTCCTCGGCTCTGATATGCTTCAAGGACGGGAATATTCGCTATTCTTGCCAGCATGAATGCTTTGTGCATGCTCTCGGCTGTAGCACCTTTCAGGCCCAGTTTCTCGGACCCAACCTGAGGTACAGGTTGACGGAGAAGGCAAGACCAATACTTTGTCTGCTCATACTTCAGTTGATCCGAAGTTTCGATCTCTGCGAACAATTCGTCGAATTTGCTTTCCGTTTCTTTATCTGCGCCAATGGACAACATGGGCTCGTTCTCAACGTTACTGTGGACTGCCCCAAATACCAGGTTGTGATCATAGGCATAACTTCTACCGTAATCTACTTCAGTCTCCCAGGCTTTCTCAAATACTCTGCTGGCTCTTCGCAACACATCCTTCGAATACACTGAGATCTTTGTCATCTTTCTTGTTTCATCTGTGAAAAGGTCGCGTTTCACTGCAACTTCCTCTTTCCCGTTAGCACTTTGAATTCCTTCTTTGTCAGCCTCTGTCAGCGAGTGCGGCAAAAAAAAGTATGGCCTGTATTCTGAATCTTCTATCTCTAGCGTCTCATTCGTCTTAATATTGTAGAACTTCAAAACCACAATTCTGCCTTCGGTTGTGATATCGAGAAGAAAATAGGGGTCCAACGATACCTGCCACCAGAATCGATTAGAAACTGTCCAGATAACTCTTTCCAAAAGAGAGACTTCACTGACGCCGTAGAGCCATAGTAGTGCAGACTGTCAAGGTCATTGGATCTTGATTCATTTGCTCTAGGCGATTCATGGCACATATATATTCTGGTTTACTCGTCTAGACTCTCTGAAACATGTGATAAACGCAGGGCAGTGCATACAGTAGTCGATTGAGGAAATTCAGAAGGATAACATAAACTTTATAGGCTGCGTCTTCATGTCACCGATAAGACGAAAGAAAAATGAATGATGCATCAGGCGCATACAGAGGCGGTTCTCACGCTTGAAGAAATCGCTGTCGCTTTTCTTCTGATATGCGGGCTATCCCTTCTCATATATTCAGTTGGTCGCTTACTAGCTCCTAAGTCCATTCAGAGCGAGAATGGACAGTCTACTTATGCTTGCGGAGAAAAAGCGAGTTTTCCGGAATCAAGGATTAATGTCTCGCTGTACAAATACCTCATCTATTTCCTAGTCTTGGATTCTTCAGTGTTACTGATGGCCTTTGCATCTCTTGCGCTCCGAATGACAAACGCTCTGCTCCTCATATTTTATGTGGCCATAGTACTTGTTTCAGTGCTTCTTCTTCTCGGAGGCGACGAGTAACGTGTTGCGCTAGCCTTGTACGGTGGGCTAAGAGAAAGTCCCCCTGGGTCCTCCACTTCAACTCCGGAGCATGCAACGGCTGTGACATCGAAGTCATCGCGCTTTTGACCCCAAAATATGATATTGAACGATTCGGGGTGCTGCTTGAACCCTCCCCGAGACATGCTGATGTTCTATTGGTCACTGGAGTGGTTACTCGACAATGTGCAGATAGACTGAAGCTCATCTACGAGCAGATGCCCAAACCCAGGTTCGTTGTCGCAATAGGTGCATGCGCTTGTTCGGGTGGCGTATTCGAGGGTAACTATAGCGTGCTTGGAGGAGTGGACAGAGTAATTCCCGTTGACATTTACGTTCCTGGCTGCCCACCGAGACCTGAAGCGATGATTGATGGGATCGCAAAACTTCTTAGAACATCAAGGTTGGCTAGGTAAGATGCCAGGCCCTGAACAAAAGATCGCAACAATACTTAGCAAAAAACTGGGAGAGAAGATCCTTCAGATTCAGACTCTACATCCTGAAGAAATCTCTGTCAGAATCGGCGCCGGGGCTCATAGAGAGACTCTCGAGATTCTGCTCGCCGAAAGCGAGACTACAGGTATATCCGCTATCACGGGCGTGGACTTAGGAGAAGCGATTGAACTACTGTACCATGTCCGTATGCAGGGACACATAATAACGATTAGAACCGAGGTGCCGAAGAAATATGCGAGAACGGAAAGTATAACAGATCTAATTCCAGGCGCCGATTTTCATGAACGAGAAGTTGCAGACCTTTTCGGAGTAGCTTTTGATGGCCATCCAAACCTGAAAAGGCTGGTCCTCCCAGAGAGTTGGCCCAAAGGCATTTTTCCTCTTCGAAGGGACGCTGACATCATGCGCGCATCTAACAAGATGGATGACACCACTGGTTTAGGTGAAGCAGAACAGTCTTCGGATGAAGGAAAACTCGTAAATGTCATCATGGGCCCACAGCACCCTGCGTTGATAGAGCCAGAAAAGTTCTCCTTGAGAATTGACGGAGAAATCGTGACAAAAGTTGAGCCACGCATCGGCTATGTCCACAGGGGAGTTGAAAAAGCCACAGAAAAACGCACGTACCTGCAGAACATCTACTTGGTTGAACGAATATGCGGCATCTGCAATGCCTGCCATGCTACATGTTTCTGCCAAGCAGTAGAAACTATAATGGGAGTAAACGTGCCAGCTAGAGCAAACTACCTACGTACAATAGTCCTTGAGTTAAACAGGATCCAAAGCCACATGCTTCTGTTAGGTCACGCTGGCTTCGAAATCGGATATGAATCGCTTTTCCAGTACATGTGGCGTGACCGAGAACCAGTGATGAACATTATGGAATCGCTCACCGGCAACAGAGTCATAGCTTCCCTCATCACCATTGGAGGCGTAAGACGAGATCTGAGAGAAGGCAATATTCAAGGAATCAAAACTGAAATGACATCTCTAGAGGAGAAGATAGCCTTCTACAAACAAGTTTTTGAAAGAGACCCGACTCTGAGGATGAGAACAAAGAACGTTGGAGTGTTACACAGAAAAGACGCAATAAGACTGTGCGTGGTCGGTCCAGTAGCCCGCGGCTCAGATGTGAAAATGGATGTCAGGAAAGATGAACCCTATGCTGCTTATGGAGAGATCCCTTTCAAAATGATAACCTACAGCGAGGGAGATTCGTGGGCAAGATTGCTGGTTCGCCTCGAAGAGATAAACGAGAGTATCAACATGATAGATCATGCCTTAGACAATCTGCCAGCAGGACCTTACAGAGTCAGAGTCCAGAGGATTGTGCCTGTGGGCGAGTCGGTATGTCGCGTCGAAGCACCAAGAGGCGAACTTCTCTACTACGTCAAGAGCAACGGAACGGCATATCCCGAGCGCGTCAAAGTACGAACTCCAACGTTCGCTAACATTCCTTCATTCGCCAAGATTGCAGAAGGCGGGAACATAGCAGACGTACCTGCCAGCTTTGTAAGTCTAGACCCTTGTTTCTCATGTACAGACAGGTAAGAGGGTTCTGGCCACAATGAACTTAGACCTAGCTTTTTTTCTTCGAGTGCTGATCTTTCCAGGTTTCAGTTTCATTCTGTTGTTCACTCTGTTCTGTGATTGGTTTGAGAGAAAAATAGAGGCTCGAATGCAGAACAGAATCGGTCCCACCTACACTGGGCCAGCAGGCATTCTTCAGCCTCTCGCCGATTTCGTGAAATTGCTGACAAAAGAAAACGTAGTCCCAAGCGCAAGTAGAAGTGTTGCTTTCAAATTCGCACCTATTCTATCCTTCTCAGTCTTTGTTCTTGCTCTATTCTTCTTGCCCATTGATGGGGCCAGCGTGATCACGGATTCAGGTTTTAACGGTGACCTTATCTTCGTACTAGCACTGGTATCTATCGCAAACTTCCTCATCTTTCTTTCAGGATGGTCTTCAAACAACCCGTACAGTGCAATAGGCGCAACCAGAGTCTTGACGCAGTTTCTTGGCTATGAAATACCTCTCTTTGTACTTGCTTTGGCTCCTGCATTTCTCTCAAATAATCTCAGCATCTCGACTATTGCAGGCAGTCAATCTGTCCCATTTGCGGTCCTCATTCCGTGGGCCTTTGGGTTATTCATTATCACACTTCAAGCGGAGTTAGAGAAAGATCCGTTCGACGTGCCTCATGCTGAGACGGAATTAGTGGGCGGTTATGAAACTGAGTATGGTGGAGGTAGATTGGCCTTTCTCAAACTCGCCAAAGATGTGCAAATACTTCTGGGAGCAGCAATCGCCGTGGAGCTGTTCTTGGACGGACCCTATGGACCAGTTTTGTATGGTTTTCCGGCTTTTTGGTACACATTGTGGTTTGTCCTCAAGGTTCTCTTCGTTATTCTGGTCACAGAGTACTTATCCTGTACATTTGCAAGACTGCGTATTGATCAAGTGATGCTCACCAACTGGAGGGTGTTGACGCCTCTTTCGATTTTATCGCTCGCTGCAACCATTAGCTTGGTTGTGTGGGCTAATCCACCATTAGGATAGGTAGAGATCACAATGGCCAAGAAAATGAAGCTTTCACCTATGTTGAAGGAAGTGTTCGCTCAGATGTTCAGGAAACCTGCTACTCGGAGATATCCTGAGGAGAAACCGGAAGTCCCCGAAGGTTTCCGAGGCCGGCAAATATTTGATATTGCCCTTTGCATCAGTTGCGGCCTGTGTGCTAGAGACTGTCCTGCAAAAGCAATTGAGATGATTGACGTTGAGGGAAAAAAGAGACCACTGTTTCATCTTGACCTGTGCATTTTCTGTTATCAATGCGCCGAAGGTTGCCCCAGAAATGCGATAAGGACCTCTGGTTTTTTTGAACTCGCCTCAAACAATAAACGTGACCTAGTTGTAGAACCAAGCGCAGAATTCAGTAAAGAAGAAGTGGGTGCAAGATGATTCTGGAAATGCTTGCAATAGGATTGGTTGCTTCCGCCTTCTTGGCAGTTTACCTTGAGGAAGCAGTCTACTCGGTGGCTTCGTTGGGATGCACATTTACATTGATATCGATCCTATACTTTCTACGTGACGCCGCCTTTGTAGCTGTTTTTCAGATTTCGGTGGGCGTGGGAATGTTGGCAGTTCTTTTCTTGTCAGGTGACATGCTCAGCGAAAAACCTAGTGAGAAAAAGCCTCTCTGGAAGACACTTCTGGCTGCATTAGCAACGGTGACTTTATCTCTTCCACCAATTTTCTTCTTCACGGCGACTCCGCCGACTGCTGTCTTCCCTGATGTCTTGTTTGCCCAGGCACTATGGAATCTGAGATCAATTGATATTGTCTTGCAGGGTTTGGTTATGTTGACAGTCTCCTTAGGCATCGCAATAGTTCTTCACGAGAAAAGGGAGAGCGTGGGATAATGGACTATCTAGTGCTCTCGATCACTTTGCTCGCAATTGGAATATACGGTCTACTGACCAAACACAATTTGCTAAAAGTGCTGATATCAGTCGAATTGATTGCGGCAGCAGCATCGATGAACTTCGTGTTGCTTGCACCCTTGCCAAACGAAGCGTTAGGCGAAGCTTTTCTGATACTTGCTTTTTCTGCAGATACTTGCTTAACCGCTGTTGTCTTGGCTTTGTTGGTCATGATTTCCAGAAAATATGGAACATGCGATATAAGAAAACTAGCTGAACTGGAGAACACCGGAGCAGCTGATCTTGGAGAAGACAGCTTTGGTGAACTGAGCGAGGGTAGTTCTTAGTTGCTTCCTTACGCGCCGTGGCTTGTTTGGGTGATTCCAACATCTTCCAGCCTTCTGGTTCCACTTGCCGCGCGTTTGTGTGGGAAAGCAAGAGAATACTTCTCGATAATAGCGAGTCTAGCCACTGTAGTATTCGCATTTTCTATGGTTCCTGACGTTTACTTTGATGTTTTGGCTAGCCCAGAATCAACGGTGCCGTGGATTTCTACATTGAGTATCGACGCAGGAGTACTCGTTGATCCGCTAAGCGTTCTATTTGCGAGTCTAATCGCTTTCTTCAATCTCGTGATCATAATCTATTCCTTAGGCTATATGAAAGGAGAAGAAGGTTTGACGCGGTATTCCTTCTTCATGCTGCTTTTCACTGGTTCAATGATTGGTCTTGTCATGTCTGACAATTTCCTCCAGATGTTTATTTTCTGGGAAATGGTGGGACTCTGTTCTTATTCACTGGTTTCTTTCTGGTACAAACGCCCAGAAGCCGTTCGTGCGGGTATGAAGGTTTTCCTCATGACCCGCATAGGTGACGTTTGCTTTCTAGCAGCGATTGCTCTTCTCTACAGTAGCGTAGGATCATTTTCCTTCTCTTATATAATTAGCAGCGTGGGAACGGTGCCTTTGCCAACTCTAACTGTTGTTGCCTTTCTCATGCTTGGTGGAGCAGTTGCGAAATCAGCTCAACTACCCTTGCACACTTGGCTATACGCCGCAATGGAAGCCCCAACTTCAGCTAGTGCTCTATTGCATGGAGCAACTATGGTAAAGGCGGGAATCTATCTGATCGCTAGGTTGTTTATATTGTTCGGTTCATTAACACCTCTAATCCCTATGTGGTTGCCTTCTGTGGCTTGGATTGGCGCTATCACCGCACTCATTGGAGCAACCTTGGCGGTGTATACACCCGACCTAAAGGGAGTCCCCGCCTACTCTACTATTAGTCAAATAGGATTTATCATGGCAGCGCTAGGCACAGCTTCCTCATTACATTCACCAGGCTGGTTTGCGGGTCTGTTCCATCTGCTAAGCCACGCTTTCTTTCAAGGTCTCGGTTTCCTTGCGATAGGCGGAATCGTTCACACGCTTGCGACCCGCGACATGCGGTTGATGGGAGGGTTGCGCAAGGCAATGCCGATTACGTTTGCGCTCAGTATAGTTGTTATGTTAGCTCGCACCGGAGTGCCTCCGTTCGCAAGTTTTTTCAGCAAAGGGCTTATCATATCTAGTCTTTGGTCAACGGGAGACGTTCTTCTGGTGTCCACAATCTATGCTTCTACAGCGGTCACGTTTGCCTACACTTTGCGAGCTCTTATACTGACTTTCTTGCGTGAACAGTCTGGCTACTTGAAGAAACTGCATCTACACGAAGCCCCGAAAATCATGCTCTTCTCCTCCGGTATACTGGCTATTCTATGTGCGGCTTGGGGTCTGCTCGGAAATCTGGTTGCTAATTTCATGCACGTTAGGGTGGAAATGGGGTTTGCTGAGGTTTTCAGTTCATCGACCCTGATCTTCCTGTTTATCATTTTCTTAGGAGGCTTTCCAGTGTATCTCACCTATTACGGGAAATCTGCGGCAATGGATAAGATTAGAAGGACCCTCTGCGCTCCCTTAAGCACAATCTTGGGGCATGGCTACTTCGTTGATGACTTCTATGAGAACGTCATCTCTAAGGGATTTATTGTAGTCTCTAGAGAACTTCGATACGTTGAAGTAACCGGTTTTGGAAGTCTGCCTCACCTTATTGCAGAAGGGATCGTGGGAATTTCCCACAATGTTCAGAAGTACATTGAAAAAGCAATCTTTGACCGTTTGCCCCAATCCGTTGCAAGTGGGACAATGAGTCTTGCTCATAATACTCGAGAGTACCTTGACATTTTTGTGGATGAAATATTGTACATCGCAGCAGACAGAACGTTGTCATCTGCTTCTAGAATCAGGAAAATGCATTCTGACTCCCTACCGCATCTTATAGCAGCAGCTTTGCTCGGACTTTCCATACTCGTAATATTGATAGTGACAACGATGTTATGGTGATGTGAAACGCAGAACACACTTTTGTTGACGTTGCTCTTGCCAACGTTGGCTGTTCCAATTGTTTACTTGATTGGAAAGAGATCCGCAAAAGCGGCTGCGATTCTAGTTGCCCTGATCGCGCTAGCCGACATCACATTGCTTCTCACAATGGTGCCTGTAGTTCTTGATCAGGCCACAGGACATGTGTATATTGAGTCCTATTACTGGATTCCTGTTCTCGGTTCTTCCTTCACACTTTTTGTTGATGGCGTCAGTTTGTCGATGGCGATTATGACTTTGATACTTATGCTCTCAGCTGCCCTATTCTCCATCGACTATATGCAGCAGAAGGAAGGGCTTGCTGAATACTACGCACTTTTGACGTTGTTGTTTGTAGGTCTTGTCGGTGTTTTTGTCACGTCGAATCTGATGCTCTTTTACTTCTGTTGGGAACTGATGCTTGTTCCACTGTATTTCATAATTGGCGGATGGGGCTACAAAGAGCCCTATAGAGCAGCCTTCAAGTTTTTCATATTCACTCATGCAGGCGCCGTATTTGTTCTTCTAGGCATTGGAGCTGTCTTCATGGTTACAGGTAGCTTGGACATGTTTCAAGCGCAGACTGCGTTACTGACTGCTCAACAAGATCTCGTCAAGTGGATTCTGCTGTCCCTAACAGGTGGGTTCGCCGTTAAGATGGCGGTAGTTCCGGTTCACATGTGGCTGCCTGATGCTCACTCTGAGGCCCCCGCGCCGATTTCCGCTCTTCTAAGCGGGGTGGTTATCGGCGCTGGAGCTTATGCAATACTGCGAGTCTCCTTAGGAACCGTTTTTCCCGCCCTCGCATCAACAGAGTTTGGGACTCAATTCCTGCATGGGTTAGCAGCGCTTGGAGTGATATCGGCGTTTTTTGGTTCTCTGATTGCCTTAGTGGAAAACGACATAAAGAGAATAATAGCCTATTCAAGCATCGCCCACATGGGCTACGTTCTTTTTGGGTTTTCCCTATTCCCTTTTCAAGAACCAATGGCTGGAACTGTGCTGCATCTTGTAAATCACGCTGCAAGCAAGGGCTTGTTTTTCTTGTCAGCTGGCACAATCATGAAGCAACTTGAAATCCGAGACATACGTGAGATGGGTGGACTCGCCGGACGAATGCCCTGCACGGCTACAGCCTCAACTACTTCGGCACTAAGCATTGCAGGTGTGCCTCCCTTCGCCTGTTTCATCAGTGAATTCCTGATATTCGTTGGAGCTTTCCAAGCAATAAACAGCAACAGCTTCTACATTCTGCCGACAGCGCTAATGCTAATAGCTACAGTCTTGTCCCTTGCCTATGCTCTAAGATATATTCATTACATCTTCTTAGGACCCGTAAGACTTGAAGGAGCTAGTGACGCCCCGCTTTTCATGAAATGTGCAATGATTCTTCTAGTGGCGCTTGTCATAGTTCTTGGTATATGGCCCAGTTTCTTCCTTGACCTAATCACCACAGTAGAATTTGCTTAGCTGGGAAGGCGATGATCGGAATTCTCGACACTTTTCTGCCGATAATCTGCTTCGTCTTGTTTTCGATCTTAACGGTGCCGATAGGGAAAGCCATTCGGCGAGGAGAAAACAGGAAAACTGCCTTCACGCTCGGGTGGTTTCTGTCTGTTTTTGTTGCTGCAGGCATATCTGTGGCGAGTTTAGCTATCAAGTACTATGAGTATCCATCCCCTCGACCATTCCTCAGCATTACTTTGGCAAGTGAGTCATTTGCCATTTTCTCAACCACTTTCCTGATAGATGCGATATCTATCTACTTAGCTGTCATTTTCACAGTCATTGGCGCTGTCGCCTTTCTGTATAGCATCTTCTACATCGATCCCAGCGACAGGCTTTCAGAGCGATACTACTCAGTCATGCTGCTAATCATCGGCTGCATAATAGGCGCAGCTTTCTCAGGTGATCTTCTGACTCTTTTCATTTTCTGGGAAGCCTCAGCAGCAGGTTCAAGTTTTCTGATGCTATACCCTAGAACATCTAAGTCCGTACATGCCACGTTGAAATACCTAGTCATGATAATAATCGCTTCAGCCTTCATAGTCTACGGGCTTTCAATAGTCTATAGCATCACAGGTACACTCAACTTCTGGGCAGTGAAACAGGCATTAATAGCTCTGGACGACAAGCATCTTCTCGTAGTTGCCTTCATTTTCATTGCTGCTGGTTATGCTATCGAAGCCGCTGTTGTACCGTTTCACATGTGGCTTCCAGACGCTTACACAGCGGCCCCGGCATCTTCCTCAGCTTTTCTGTCAGCACTAATTGATCAAGGAAGCTACTACGTTCTACTGAGAGTTCTCATCTACATCCTGACACCCCCTACTGTTTTGAATTGGACAGTTATGCTTGCCATTTTCTCTGCCCTAACTATGATAGTAGGGAATCTACTCGCCTTGACCCAGAACAACGTGAAACGCTTGATTGCAAATGTCTGTATCGCTGATGTGGGTTACAATCTTGCCGCGATAACAAGTGTGACGCCGCTTGGAATCATGGGCAACCTCTACTTTTTCCTCATCGGCGGAATAACAACCGCGCTTTCTTTCATGGCAGTAGGAATCTTTAACCGCGTGAAACTGAACACATTAGATGATTTCACGGGAATAGGCAGAAAGATGCCTTTTACCAGTTTGGCTTTACTTCTCGGCGCCTTTTCCTTTGCAGGTATTCCGCCTCTTGCAGGGTTCATCGCGAAATACCTAGTATTTACAGCTGCCATAGAAGCTAATCTAAGCTGGTTGGCAGTAGTAGGTGTCTTGACCAGTGTAATTCAAACGGCCTACCTGCTAAGACTGATAACCTGTATGTACGGAAAAACGCCGATGGGCGGAACGAGAATTGAAGAACCGAAGAGGCTGCTTGTACCAATTTTTATTCTAGTCACTGCGATAATTGTTTTGGGCATTTACCCTACAATTGTTCTAGACCTTATTGAACCCGTAATTCAGCAGCTCCCCCTTACACCATGACTTTCCTGAAGATTTCGGTATGCATTTAAAAAGAATGCTTCCATTTATCATGAATGGAAAACACATCTATGTCTAAGAAAAGAAACAATCTCATAGCCTACCACGAATTGGAAAGCATGATAATAGAACCTGGCTTCTGCACCCTGTGTGGTGCTTGTGAAGCTGCTTGTCCAGTGCACGTAATAAAGATAGGGCAGGGCAAGCCGCATAGACTTCATGATTGTGCTGAGTATTTGGATTCCTGTCCAATTTGCTACGACATATGTCCACACACTGATGCCCTCCTGTTTGAAGCACTACATTTCCTTGCAGACACTTCCCAACGAAGAGAAAGCCTCGGACGTTACAGAAGCATTTTGCTTGCCCATGCTGCAAACCCTACAATGAGGGATGCTAGTCGAAGCGGAGGCGTTGTAAATGCACTTCTGAATTTCGCAATCAATGAGAAAATGATTGATAGCGCCGTAGTTTCAGAAGCTTCGTCAAGAGTACCAATAAAAGTAAAACCTGCGATAAACCTAGTGCCAGACGACACGCTTTCTGCCGTAGATACAAAGATTGTGCCGTCTTCGGTTGCCGAGGCTTTTGGGCGCGCGGTCTATGAACATGGCAAAGTAAATATCGCCTTCGTTGGTGTTCCCTGCCATATTCTGGCTCTTCGAAAGCTTGAAGCGTGGCAACACAGACTGGTCGACAGCCTCACAATCACAATAGGACTTTTTTGCCTCTGGACTTTCTCTTTAGGTCGGCTTCTGGAGTATCTTTTGCATGAACACAACATTGCTGCAAACGAGATTCAGAATGTCGATCTAGCGGCGGATGAATATCTTGTCACCAAAGACAGCCGTGTTATACGAATTCCCCTCTCAGAAGTTGAATCTCACATAATGAACCGCTGCAGAACATGTGCTGACTTCACGTCTGAACTCGCAGACTTGAGTATAGGTGGAGCTAGACCTTTGGAAGACTGGTCTGTAGTCATCATCAGAACAAGGAGAGGTGAAGAGTTTTTCAGCAAAGCCGTCGAAAAGGGAATCATAATAACCAAGGAAATCAAGACCGAGCCGGAAGCTTTTGCCCACTTGATCCAATTGTCTTCCCACAAGAGGACTTCTGCTCTAAAAGAGATTGAAGCTATGAGGAAAGCAGGCTTGTCGGTTCCGTCTGGTGCCGAGCTATCTACGAGACCAATGGCTGCTGAAACTAGTGTGCTGGAAGAATTGAAAGTAGAGGATATCATGACCAAGAAAGTGGTAACCCTGCCACCAACCATGACTGTTAATGAGCTACTCGACGAGATAGCTGAACACCACCACATAGGTTATCCAATGATCGATGAATCAGAGCAGATCGTAGGAATTGTGACTCTACAAGACGCGGTGAAGGTT
>SMTZ1_10003930_pt1 | contig 14951 bp, 15 predicted proteins | sample DeeMarSWOR136_30_FD_25667 | JGI IMG/M metagenome (IMG submission 25667)
TAATGTGTTCAGCGTTATCAGACGCTAAGGACCCCTTCAATGTTATAGGTGTAAAGTCAAAGTCCTGGGCACCTCTGTATGTAGATAGAACGCAGTACTCTGCACAAAACCCTGTCACAATGAGTGTGTCAACTCCAAGTGCTCGTAGTTTTTCTGCAAGTCCTGTTTTTGTGAACGAGTTGCCGTAGGTCTTCACGATTCGCATGTCTTCGGGTTTGAGCTTCACACTCTTGTGCACATCAAAACTTGGTTTTCCAGGGACCAGCTCTCGCTTAGCGCTCTTGTGCTGGATGACGACGATGGGTAGATTCTTCTTCCTGAAAAGAGCTATCGCTTCATTTATGTAATCTATCGCGGATTTGAGAGAATCCGAGCAGGCTTGGTTGATGTTGAAGAAGTCATTCTGAACATCGATGACGAGTAAGGCTGGTTTCATATTTCAGTTCTCCCTTTCTTAGCTTCATGGTTGATTCTCTTTGTAGCTTGGCATTACTGGATAGATATCGTTGCGTCTTAAAACGATTACCAACCTGAAGCCAGGTGAACGCGCGCATATGATCTCTAACGCCCGTCTTTTGGGTGGAGAGCTTTTTCTTCGCAGAGGTCCTTGAAAAAACAAACAGGACACGCGGGGTCACGGGCGGTGCAGACGAGGGCTCCGAAGTCGATGAGCGCTTGATTGAAGATGAAAGCTTTGCCGCGTGGAATCAAGGTTTCTGCTAGATGCCAAATCTCCCTTTCCACGGTAGCACGGTTGGGGTTGCCGTGAACACCAAAAATGCGCTGGATCAGACGGCGAACGTTGGTATCGACAATTGGAGCGTCTCGGTGGAAGGCGAAACTGAGGATGGCTCCCGTGGTGTATCGGCCGATTCCCGGCAGCGCAATGAGCTTCTCAAACGTGTTTGGCAGTTTCCCATCAAGCTCGTTGACAACATATCTGGCAATCCGACGCAGTCTTTCAGGTCGGAAATTGTAACCGAGCGGTCGCCAGAGTTTCTGTATCTTTTCCAGAGGAGCTGCGGCTAGTGCTTCGAACGTTGGGTATGCAGTCAACCACTCATTGTACTTCGGGATGACCCGGTCAACCTGGGTTTGATGAAGCATCACTTCTGAGACGAGGATGCGATACGGATCGCGCGTATGTCGCCACGGTAAATCCCTTCCGTGTTGGCTGTACCATCGAAGTAGCCCGCATTGGAAGACACGAATCTTCTCTTCGGTGAGGCTCTCCGAAGCGCCGCGGTGATGGGTCAATGGTCATCATCTGTTATAGAAGGTTTGAGATGGAGTTATATCAAGCTTTATTCTTGTACGTTTGTTCGCTAGGAAAAGAATGAGTTACAGCGACAACCTCGAAATATATCATATTGGAATAGAAGATGTAGAATTCCCAGAATCAAGGTGAAAGGAGCTGAAAGATCGCCCTACATGCGCGAAGTTGATGGATTCTATGAATGTGGTTACAGCTGACTATGCTATCGTTCGACCCGTGCCTACTTCATATGATCGCTGCGTAAGGACCACTGCTGAGAGGATAGATGTGGCTCTAGCAAAGAAGCAACACGCAGAATATTGCGCGACCTTGAAGAAGCTCGGACTGGAACTCATCTGGATAAGAGGCGACAACACGCTTCCTGACAGCTGCTTCGTAGAAGACACAGCCGTAGTGTTCAGGGAAAAAGCAGTGATCTGCAACCTGAGCGTGAAATCCCGTGCGAAAGAAATAGTCGACGTCGCCAAGGTCCTCAAAGAACTAAAAGAGACGCATTACATCAAACCACCAGCCACCATCGATGGCGGAGACGTTCTCGCAATTGGAGACAGAGTTCTTGTAGGACTCACTGCACGAACTAATCAGCATGCCATACAGCAGCTTAGAGACATTCTGCAGAAGAGTCACGCAGAGATCGTACCGGTCAAAGTTCACAACATACTCCACCTGAAGTCAGCATGCACATACCTTGGAAACAACCAGGTCATCCTCTCAAAGGGACACTTCGACACAGACACTCTGCAAGGCCTCGAGAAAATCGTGGTTCCAAGAGGAGAGGAATACGCGGCAGATTGCCTTGCCATAAAAGAAACAATCTTGATGGCGAAGGGCTATCCAAAGACAAAGAGACTCATAGAGAAGAAAGGTTTCTTGGTCAAAGAATTGGAAATGTCAGAATTTCGCAGGGGAGACGGCGCTCTGACCTGCCTATCAATAATATGGTAATGATCTGCGCCCGTGCTCTATCTTCGTATGCACTCTTCAATCGATGCCGATGTCAGCGCACTAGGAAACATAATGGATATAACGGAGCCTGCGGTTAGGCGAAGAACCATACGCGCAAGATGTGCCAGACGATGTTAGGAAGCTGGAAAAACGACTCATCCAGAGACCCACTGCCCACAGCTATGTAGAATGCACAACGTGCATTGAGGCTTGTCCCATCGGGAAACCTCTCAGGGCGTGAAATCTTCAGATAACTCAAGCGCTTTTTCACGGTGAAAGCGTTAGCGATTTTCAATCAGTGCCTGCTTTCCTTCGGATCGGTCTTACAAGTTCCTTGACGAACGGCAGTGCCATCCCGATGCTCATCAAAGCTACTCCCACCCACACAAAATGGACCATAGGAATTATCTCTACCGTGACTATCAAATCCTCTGGTACGGCTTCTGCACCTGCAAGAGCTTGGATCAGTGCATTGTAGATTGATTCTGTTTCACGTATGTGGACGTATATGTTTCCTGTCCAAGTTGTAATTATCAACGGTGTTGAGACAACGCCGCGCGGAAGTAGGAGAGTGTAGAGGCGGATCCAGAGAGCTCCATAGTAAATACTTGCTCCCTCTTTGATCGCTACGTCCATTTTCAATGCCGAATATTCTGGAACACGTCCTAATTGTGTGTGGTAAACGCTTCCTGTGCCATTGAAAACAGTGAAATCCTTCAGTTCCATACTCAGCCCCAACGTCTCTACGGTAGTGTTGGGCTTCACATCTGGAATCTCACTCACTTGTTTAGTAGTGGAACTCACGAAAACACCTATCAGAGTAATTACGATCGCTAAATGAAGAAGACTTCTTCCGAACAGGTGAAACGATCTCTTCCTTTTGGCTAAAGCTCGAACAAGTCTGTATACAACGGCGAAAAGCGCAACAATCAAGAGCGGAATCCCTAGGTTTGCCAACATGCTCGGCGTTGGCCACTGAACTTGAACCAAGACAACTCCACCGCCCAACGCACCCCCAATGAGTACAACGAACTTCTTGAAATCCATCTTTTCATGCATGCTGCAACCAATCAAAGCTGCAACAAACGCCATTGCAAAAGGAAAAGCCCAATTGCTATAGAAGCCTGAACCTATGTTCACAGGGGTCGGTAAGAAGATTCCTGTGATTATGGGGAGGGCCAATCCCCAAAAACAAACAAGGAAGATGAAGATCAAAGACCAGTATCCTGTGAGAAATGACACGGAATGAAGGGATGACTTTTTAACCTCCAAGGAAAAGAGCGGCTTCTTAATCTTTCTCTTCAGATAGAAGAAGTAAACCGCCGTGCCAAGGACAAGAAGGAGGAAAGCAGGCCCGATGGGCGAGGTTGCGTAGGCGTGAACCGACACTAGCAATCCACCTCGCGTCAAAGCAGTGATGAAGATCACAGCTGAGAAAGCTATCAGAATCATAAGCTCTTCTGCAAGGCTTTTGCCCTTCTCGGACAATGGACCTACGTGGAAATAAGCTGTGAGAGCCAACCACGGTAGCAGCGAAGCAGTTTCAACGGGGTCCCAAGCCCAATATCCGCCCCAACCTAACACTTCGTAAGCCCACAAACCTCCAATCCCAATTCCCAAGGTTGTAGTTAGCCACGCAGCCTGAAGCGACAGCCTGAGTAGTCGGTTATCCCCGCCTTCTTGAGTGCTCATGCTTGCTAGAGTAAGCACAAATGCAAAAATGACGAACACGTATCCAGCGAATATTATTGGAGGGTGAACAAACATCCAAAACGTCTGCAATAGTGGATTGAGACCTCTGCCTTCAATTGGCCTCGTAGAAAATCTCTCAAACGGACTGCTCATTAAGGTGACAACCAGGAAAAAAACCAGAGTGAAGTTAAACATCTCATAAGCAGCAACGTTGAACCTACTTCCCTCTTCATAGGTTCGGAACCGATATGCAAAATACAAGATGCCTATCAAAAATGTCAAGAAAAGCATTGACCCACTCGCGCCACCCCAAGTGGCATAGAGCTTAGATATTGCTGGTAAGCTCGAAGAACTATATGAGTAAACTTCTGTTAGTGAAAAGTCGTCGTTCAGGAATGCTTGTGCAAGCAAAAGATACGAGACAACAATTAGTCCACAAGCGAGAGCTACGGCGTAAAAGCCATATTCAGACCTCCTCTTTTCACGAGTCCTTGCCTTAGACAATTGAACTAGATCGAAGAACAATGCCAAACAGGCAAAGACCAAGAAGAGCTCTTCTGTCTCCATCTTCAGATTCCATCAATAATTTGAGTGTCTGACTATTTAATTCGACGTTTTAATAGCCCTTTTTAAAAGGGGATTTCATCTAAATCATTAATAGACTGACTCGTGCGTCTTTATCATAGGAGCGTAGCTAATGAAGTTCCATGATGAAGCCTATCTTTGCATTATCGTAGCTGTGAACATCTTTGCGTCTTATGCGGCTTACGTCGCAGCCCCTCAAGAAGTAACAATGGGAGACGTTTATCGAATCTTCTATATACACACACCGGCTGCTTGGGTATGCTACCTTGCATTAGCCATCTCTCTGCTCGCAAGCATAGTCTTTCTGACAAAAAGAAAGTGTGCGTACGACAAAATAGCAGAAGTTTCAGCCATTTTAGGACTGATCTACGGATCAGTGGCGCTGGTCACCGGCTCAATCTGGGCAAACGCTGCTTGGGGAGCCTACTGGAACTGGGACCCCCGAGAAACGACCACACTCATACTCTGGATCGCATATACAGGTTATATTTCACTAAAGTATTCCATCGAAAACATTGAAAGACGAGCGCTTATAGGAGCCGTGTACAACATTCTAGCCTTTTCCACCATCCCCCTAAGCTATTTGTCGATAAGGCTTTGGCAGACACTTCACCCTCAAATAATAACGCCCTCACAAATCTCAATAACTGCCCCCATGATTGAAACATTGTTTCTAAACCTAATAGCAGCATCCCTCATCTACGTGTATCTCTTAAGAGTGATGTTCAATGTTCGGTCTTTACAGGATCGAGTGGACGCTTTAATCTACGAAAAAGGAGGTGCAACCCGTGGAACCTGAAGTCTTCCTTGCTTCAACCATTTACTGGATATCCATATTGGCCATTGGAATCTGGCTTAGTAGACGTCTATCCTCCCTTAGACAAAAATTAGCAGACTTAGAGGCAGAAGGCAAGAGCGATGAGAATTAAATACACTTACATCATCGTCGGAGCTCTAATTGCTGTAAGCATAATCATTGCATACGACGCGTCCACATCTTACATTAATCCCTATTTGAGCGTCTCAGATGTAGTCGAAAACAGCGCAGCCCACATTAACGAAGAGGTTCAGGTTCTGGGCATGGTTGTCAATGGATCTTCAGATTGGGCGGAAGACGGTTCCTTCTTCTTCAATCTAACTGATGGACAACACACAATCAAAGTAACATACAACGGGAATTTGCCCCAAGGCTTCAATGAAGGCCAACAAGCGGTTGTCATCGGAAACGTTGTTTCTTCCTACGATCTGACAGCGGTTGAAATACTAGTCCAATGTCCTTCGAAGTACGAGGGAGGGGAAGCCTCCCTATTAGCCGATCCAGTTTTCTTGATAGCCATGTTATTAGGATGTGGGGCATTAGTCTACTTTGTTGTGTTCACGCTTTCGAAAAGGAGTCATCACAGAACTAGCACTTGCCCGGAGTGAATCAATTGACTGCTGTCGTTGAAGTAGTAGAAGTCTCGAAGAAGTATGGGTATCTGTGGGCTCTAAAATCCCTGACAGTGAGAATTGACAAGGGCGAACTGGTAGCTTTTCTCGGTCCTAATGGGGCTGGAAAAACTACTCTAATGAGAATTGTGGCCACGCAGGTTCGTCCCTCATCCGGCACCGTGAAGATCTTCGGGCAAGACGCATTCAAACATGGAGAGCAGATAAGGAAACGAATTGGCTTCGTCACGCATGAGAGTTTCCTATATGATGAGTTAACCATCGAAGAAAACCTGCTTTTCTACGCAAGGCTCTTCTCGGTAAGCCACGAGAATTCTCATGACATTGTCAAGTTTCTAGATCTGAAACGGTGGTACAAGGTTCCAGTGAAACGGTTGTCGTATGGGTTAAGAAAGAGAGCAGATATCGTCCGCGCGCTAGTTCATAGTCCAGACTTAATCTTGCTCGACGAGCTTTTCGCCGGACTGGACGAAGAAACGTGTAATCTTCTTGTCGGTTATTTCAAAGGTCAACATGCAAGAGCTGTTTTGGTTTCATCTCACTCAATCGAGTGGGCTAAGAAACTCTGCGAGAGGGGAGTATTTCTCAACAAGGGAGAAATCGTTCAAGATACTCAATTCTAGGTGGCACTCATGGGGTTCTTCTCAACAGTCATAAGAATAGCAGAAAAAGATCTGAAAGCAGAGTTCAGAAGAGCCTATGAAATCTTGTCGATTCTCATTTTTGTGGTAAGTTCCATCTTAATCTGCAGTTTTGCGTGGGGTGGTGCCCTAACCACTCGTCCTGAAGTGACTGCTGCGGCGCTTTGGATCATACTTTTCTTTGCCAGTGTGCTTACGTTTACCACTTCGTTCACGAGAGAGATGGACCGCGGAACCTTCTGGGGCCTAAAGACTTTGCCATGCTCGCCATCTGCGATTCTTCTTGGAAAAATCCTGTATGCGACCGTGCTTCTTTTTCTCGTGGAATCGGTGTTGCTTCTTTTCTCAAAAGTGTTTCTGAACCTCAATGTCTCAGGAAGACCCATGGAGCTCTTGCTTATTTTCTCTCTTGGGATGGTTGACCTTGCATTCGCTGGCTCCTTCGTTTCAGGACTTGTAATGTTCTCAGAGGGCAAGACTCTGCTTCTATCCCTTCTGCTTTTCCCAATTTGCATGCCAGTGCTTATACCATCGGTTTCGGCTACGGAGAAAATTGTCAAAGGTCTTAGCACGGTTAATGTTATGCCAGAGCTGAGAATCCTGCTGGCTTTTCTCTTCTGCATAACAGCCATAGTGGTTCTAACATTCAAGTTTGTCATTGAGGCATGAATGCCCACTCTCCAAATCTTGTGCTGAAAAAAAAGGAGGTTAAGGAAGATTCTCAAGAGTGTCTTTTAGTGGCGAGAGCCGTCCTCGTTGACATAGCCAGTAACGCAACTGCTGTCAATACCACCACGCTTGGCATACCTATGGGTACTCCGAAGAATTGCTTGTCCCAGCTGGCAGTTGTGGCCTCTTCAGGGAATAAGTATCCATCGGTGAGAGTTTTCATGAAAGCTACGATAGCTGCCTCCTCTTCAGAAGTCAATCCAAGATCTCCCAGCTCATCTGTGTTTACATTCATAGGCACTTCTGGGTCTGGCCAGTCCTCAACATCTCTAGTGTTGTAAAAGTGAACGATCTCTTCAAGTGACTTGAAGAAGCCGTTGTGACCGTAGGACTTGACAAACTCGGGATATGGTCTCATGTCAACGTTGCGTAAGGTTGGGACCTTGTGCTTTCCCAGTTCAGACTCATAGACCTCTGGAGAATAGCCCGCACTCTTCAAGAAGTCTCCAAGCCCGTAATCTATGAAATCTTGACCATCAGGGTTCCACTTTCTAGGCATATCGTAGAAGGGGTTCTCGGGGTTCTTTGGCACGCCGAGATTATCATAAGTGAAGTCGGTGAATAGTGGGCTGTCGCCCTCACTCAGGTGGCAGGCCGAGCACATGGCTTTACCCTCGAACAACTCGAGGCCTGAAGCTTCCAGATCAGTAAGCTCTACCTTACCAGCAAGATAGTAGTCATACTTCGAAGTGAATGGGTTGACTTCAGACGACTTTTCGTACGCCGAGATTGACCTAGCTATCCTCTCATAGGTTCCATATACGTCCTTCAGGTCCAGGGATCCTGTCCCCCACACTTCTTCGAAGAGGTCTGCATAGTCAGACAGCATGACCTTCAGGATGACTAGGCCGGGGTTAGCGTTGTTCTGCTCTACCGGGTTGAGGAACGGTCCTTGAGCCTGTTCAGCGAGGGGGTCTCCGAGCGTCCAGCCTGTCGCCCTGCCATCGAAGAACATGCCGCCTATCCATAGCTCTTCGTCTTCATCGTAGTAGAGGACAGGGCTGTCGCCTCCATACGCGGCGGTGGGTGGGTGGCGATTCCCAAAGCGAGTATGCACTGCTCCAGGATAGACTGCTCCATGGACATTGATGTCGGAGTCAGGACCTGTGAACCCTGTCTCAGGAGCATGGCAAGCAGCGCAGGATTGTCCTGGTGGGGTAGACAGATTTGTGTCGAAAAACAGATGCTTTCCCAGCTTCTCTAGCGGCGTAAGGGTCTCTGTTGCAACAGCAGTAGTGTCCCATTGCAGAACCATTAGAGCAAACAAAGGCAGACTGAAAAACAAAAGGATCAATAACTTCTTTTTCATTCCTCTCCTCTCCATTTCTTGCTTATTTGCGTCGGGAGAATATAAAGCATTTCTGGAGAAGTTTTCTGTAGTGAGACACGTCGTACGAATTCTGCACCAGAATAGAGAGAGCTGGTGTAATTCCAAACAGGCCTGGATGCAGGTTGCAGGACGCTCTCGTAAGTCTATTCAATCCTACGTTTTCTCTTGGATTCCACGGTGCAAAAAAAGACTCGAGTATGATTGCGCAAGGAGTATTAAGGATATGCTTTTCCGTAGTTCTTGCCTAAGTTGAAGAGGTCTAAGACAGCGATCTTGTTGTCGCCATCGAGGTCGCAGGCAGGGTTCCAGTTAGGCTGCAAAGGATCGGACCCATACGCATTGCTCATATCAGACAAGTCAGAAGCGTCAACAAATCCATCACCATTCACGTCACCTAGAAGAGACTCAATGGTTACCATTTCAACAGGCTCTGCTCCACCATTATGAAGCCAGAGATCCCAGAGAGCATTGCCCCACCCCTTAAGATTGGCGAAGAAGGGGTCAGTCTGGATAATGTAGGCTTCGGGTTCTCCTGAAGGAGTCGGACTGCTCAGTGTCGTGGCATTTCCATTTACCTCGTCTCTGAGAAACTCAACGTATTCCTTGGAAGTGGTTTGATAGTAGAGAGTTGCATTCCAATAGATAGTGCCAGAGGGCTTTGCTATTGTCACATCATCGTATCCGCCAGCGTACTCTTCCGGAGTGAAGTAGTCTGGCGCGTCTTGACCTTCCCACCTTGGTTGAACTAGCCTTGCATTAATCTCAGTTGTGTCGAACCCTTTTGGTGGAATCCTATTATCCTTGTAGCGGTCTGTGGCAAGAGCGAAGTGAAAGGTCTTACTCTCACCTGTAAGATCAACACTCGACATTTCAGCCTCCCACACCAACATTTCATGTGTCTTAGTGAGGTCGCCACCTGATACATACACATCATTCCCATTGGCATCCTGCGTTGTCACTAGTGGCGCGTACGGATTGACCTCTCCTATTAAGACACCCTCTGCATCGTAGAATTTCACATTGAGGAACATCCGTCGGCCTTCAGGGAACCCTGAGATGAGTTTGTGTCCTCCGTTGTTTGTGACCCTTATAGTAACAGAGTCAAGGTTCTCATCTACAACGTCCAAGTTTGCAGCCATTTGAAGTTGCTGAATTGCGCGTTCTCTACCATCTAGGAGAGCTTGCCCATATCCTGCAAGTCCCGAGACGTCTATCTGGGCGCCCTCGTATTTCAGCCCTGACAGAATGTCATAGTTGTATACATCATAAACGGGGCCCGCAGGGTCAGCTGTTGCCAAGATCATCAGCATCCACTGGTTACCACCTGTTAGGTCATGCAAGGGAAGGTCGGTTCTGGTTGGTGTACCTGCTTTGTTACAACCCTCGCCGGTCACATCTCTCATGTGGCAATCTTGGCATTTGGCGGCCCACGGTACGAGTGGGATATTGGTTTCAGCCCCACCTGTTCCATACGAACTCGAGAGAAATTCACTAGTGGTTCTCTCTACATGGAAATAGCTTGCTGCCGCCTGGCTCTCGGGGATGTCCACACCAAGAACTACGCTAGCAAGAACCGGGTTTGAGACGTCATGACATGCCGAGCAGAATCGCTTGCTCTTATGATAGCGCGAATAGAGCATTTGGTGTTTCGCTGCAGCATCCAAGAATGGCCCCCTTTTGGCATTGCCTGGATCCACGAAGTACTGACCTGCAGCATTCTCCACGTAGTTCGGAAGACTTCCGTCACCGTAGTAGGTGGGAAGATTTGTATTGGAGTTGAGAAAAGGGGTTCCGTCAAAGAGTAGAAGCGTGCTCAATACTTCTAGATCCCTCAAGTAAGTCTCTTCCGCCATGGATTGGCCTTGGCTAAATATCACGATCGGCATTACAGCTCCGCTCAGAAGAAGTGTTATGGCTATCAACGCCCAGACTCTCTTAGAGTATTTCTTTGACTTGATAGCAGAGTTTCTACTTGCCAAGATCAACGGAACCAGAAACAGAAACGGCAGCACATAGAGTGGAACTCCTTGGGGCTTGGTTTCGGCATAATTCGTCGATGACAACACCAGAGACGAACTCGTTTCTGGAGGAACATCGGTCTGATTCAGCTGAGTGAAGGGATCTATCATCGTGTGGCAGAAATCGCACTGGACCCCATCGAAGTCCGATGTTCTGAGAGCCGCCGTGTTGGTGGGATCGCTCCTGCCTTCCAGCCAACCCGTCGGAGAGTGACAGCGTATACAGATGTCTCCCGCATTGGGGTTGCCCACGGCCCATATGGAATCTTGGTCTGCCACCGCCAAGCAGGCTAGCCACAATGGGTCTCTTGCCGCCTGGGCCATCATGGAGCCCCGCCAGTTGTGAGCGGGTTCTACGGTGACATCGTAACCGCCATGGCAGTTGTCACATTTGTCCGGCGTCTCAAAAGTGCCTACTTCGCCTGGCTGGGATCCTGGCATGAACAGATTATGATCATCTTGGACTGGTATAGGTGTCCAAGAATAAGCTGAATAAACTGCCATCAGAAGGACAAATGTGAGTACAAGTAAGGCTCCTATGCGGTGTTTAATTCTGCAACCCTTCCCTTCTCTGCAGTGTGAAGACATTCTTATTCTATAGGGGCCTTTCATTAAAATCTTTATGGAATTATGTTCTAGGCGCGCCCTCGCTCTGCGAAAGTCCTGTACGTCGACATGACTACAGCCCGTTCTACGATTAGCTTCTCACACAAAGACTAGTATTCCTTGACCCCGTTTGAGAAGTCGAATTCGCTCCTGCTACTGCCTAGTCGTCCATTTCTTTCATTCAAGCATGTTGACCACGGTGCTTTGTTGTGCGTGTGCGCGTTTTTTCACGCACAACACGCAACTGAACACTTTTTGCTGTGGTTGGTTGCCTTCCCCTGGAACCTATTATCACGCCGTGGTCCAGGCTCTCCCCTCTGCATCAAGTATGCTAGAAACTAAATCGGCGCCCTCTTACATTACTCGATTAGTTTGAGAATGTCTTCAAGGATATAGTCCATGAACTCGTCAATTGTGCTTTTGCTAAAGAGCGTGACGACACAATTCCTTGTAATCCCGACAACAATCCCTCGCTTCTGAACCTCAAAGACAACATACCATATCTCTCCATGTTCCAGATAATCGTGGTACAGCTCCGTGTCCACAAGATCAGAGCCTGCTAGGCAAAGCTTCTCTACACCAGGGATATCGATTTGATCAAACCATATGAGTCGTGTCGCTTGCGGGTTGGCCTCATGAAGCTCCTTCAGAGTCACGCCGGGGATTTTCACCTCAACAACTGCATGGGAGGAGATAAATAGAACGTTGCTCAACTTGTTTGCCACGTAGTTCGTCAGCAACTTCTTGACGCCTCGCGCCACTGACGGTGCCAGAACAATCATGAAGGCCTTGTTTCGGAAAGGTTTGATCCAGAAAGGAGATTCTTCGGTGACAGGCGTTTCAACTAACTTACGTCTGTAGAAGCGTCGCCGCACGAAATCTTTGCTTAAGACACCGGAAATTACGCCTTCCTCGAGTTTCAGGTCTAGAACTTCCGTTACCAAATTCGTGGTTTCCCCGTTTTCCATCTGATAGATTTCCTCTTCACGGAAATCTTTGAGTTTTCCAACGATTGATTCAACAGAAGCCTCCTCTTTTATCTCGAAGACCTTAGCTGGCAGAACCAATTCACACACCGATACATAGTTCAAAAGTCAACCTTTAAAGACTTCCACTCATGTATTCGCAAGCTTCAAAACAAAACAGGAGTTAAATCACTAGTATCCTGAGGGATCAGCATGGACGACAAAGTAAGGTCAGAGAGTAGGAAGTTGCTTCTGATGGGCAGCAGTGCTTTCAAAGATGAGGAACTGCCAGTTGAGGTGAAGAAAAGGCTAGATGAAGCCATGAAACGTGGGACCAAGATAATTGTGGGAGAGGCTTTAGGAGCGAACAGGGTATATCAAGACTACTTGAAAGCAAAAGGGTACAGAAATGTCGTGGTTGGACACGCAATCAGGCTAAGGTATAACGCTGGCAACTGGAAAGACGTTCAATATGGAAAAAATCTCAAAGAAAGAGAACGAAAGATGATCGAAGATTGTGATTCTGCCATAGTCATATGGATGAATAACAGCGGCGTCATAGCCGAAAACCTCGAGCTGCTCAAGAGATTGAAGAAACCCACCTACCTATATGAATGTTCAAACGAAACAGATCACGTGAGAGCGGGTGAACTTGACCCTAAACGCACCTATGATCCCTTCTACTACATGAAAAGACATTACAGTAGACGAAAGACCACGCGTCCCCGACACTAGACCCCACCCGTCAGAATGCCTTTGAACACCTTCATATCAGAGCAATTACTCTACCTGGCATTAAGGACAGAAGTACGCCGCGCCACCAACATACTTATTTCAAAGCCTCGGAAGATTTCATGCATGTGTTTACTCTTTCTTCCCGGCTTCCTCAATATCGGAGTAGATTCGCCATGCGGCAACAAGACCGTTTCGAATCTCAGCAGTCCAAAGGACAGTCTCTTTCTCCTCAACTTCTGGCGGGACATGTGAACCCGTTGTCTTGCCAATGATTGCCACACCGTTGCCACTCATTAGGACATGGTGCACGTGAATTCTGTATTTCGGGTAAGATGAGAAGTAATCTTGCCAGCCATCTCGACCACGGAATACATCCCCCGCCATATCAATCAAAGTAAAATCCTCGGTCTGGAGCTTGACGAGTTCCATAGAGTCTCCGGCATTGATAACTTCCACAAACTGGAGGGCGACGAACTTTGCATTGGCTCGCTCGTCTGTTCTTCCGACTTTCTGTCACCCACTACTGCTCTTATTCTTTGCACTAAAGTAGATTTCTTCGAGTCTGGTTTCAGATATTGTTGTGGTTGCCCGCAACTATGGAATCTTGCACGCAATGACTACAGCGTGCGCGTTTTACTGGAGATCTCACGAGCACACAAGGGTTCAGATCTCTCCTGACCAATCTGTAGAGTTCTGTAGAAGAGTATCACACAAAAATGGGGGATTTTGGCTGTTCACTGGATGATGCGATGCCTCTGTAATTCCATTAGTACTCCGGCTTTCTCATACTCTGCATTCAACAAGGCATTTTGAGCTTCTCTGTGATCACAAGAGACATCTATAGGTGTCGGTATGCTCATAATTCTCTCGTGATCAGGAAATTGCGCCGGCAACTCCACATCGGCCCTCAATAGTCTAAGCACTTTTCCTACCAGTCTGCCCAGACGTGGTCCGCTTTTCAGCTTCACTTTAGGCTTTTGCATTCTTATCGCCTCTTTCATACACGTTCTACAATACAGACATTCATCGATAATTATGTATCTGAATGAAATTCAAATCTTCAACAAAATACTTATAAAAAATCGAATGTTATTCAATTATATGAAAGATATCAAGCCAAAACTGATCAAGCTGTTCAAAGAAGGCTACTGTACCCCCCAAATAGCGAGAATCGCTAGAACAATAAACGAGCCTTCGACCACCATACATTACAACATCAAGAAGCTGGAAAAAGAGGGCGCAATAAAAACTTACAAAGCCGTCTTCGACTACAAGAAAATCGACGAAGGATTCTGCGCATTTCTTCTAATCGCCTTGTCCCCAGGTGAATACATCAGTCCGGAAAGGATTGCAATGAATCTTGCTAAACACAAGGAAGTTGAGAGTATTGACCTTGTCACTGGGGAGTGGGAGTTGATTGTGAAGGCCAGAGCAAAGGATCAAGATCAATACTATGACTTCTTGAGGACGGTCATTTCTGCAGAAAGAGGTATTCAGAAAACTCTGTCCATGATCTCTCTGAATCAGTTAAAGACCGAGTTCACCTTGTTGTAACACGGAAATTCAAGCGATTGCGAATGCCACTCCTATGAAGGTTGATGAGCCTAGCGTTTTGAATATCTCGGATCTTGATCGAAAGGAAGGGGACTCGCTGAGGAAGATTCGAATGTGCTTCTCAATTTCTCATACCTGACACTTGGGGCAGACGTATACATGGCCGCCTCCTAGACTCAGCTTTTCTATAGGACTTCCACACACCGGGCAGCTTTGCCGCTTCATATTCGGACCCATCGCTGGTGTGTAACTTCCTTGATTTCCATAGAGGTCGTAGAACTGATCCTTTCCGTTCAGCCTGATTCTCTCTTGAAGTACACGACTAATCGCCCCATAGAGGGCTCGTCTCTCATCCTTACTCAGCTCTGACGCTTTTCTCTTTGGATGAAGCCTAGCCCTGTATATTATATCCTGAAAAGCACTATT
>SMTZ1_10015813_pt1 | contig 14948 bp, 13 predicted proteins | sample DeeMarSWOR136_30_FD_25667 | JGI IMG/M metagenome (IMG submission 25667)
CACCTCGAGATTACGACGGATTCATCTGGACCCGCGCCGATATCGCTGAGGACGGTCTGCACCCATCGCTCAGCGGCCTCACCAAGTACGCCACCATGCTCCTTCACCAGATGTTCACCGACCCCACCGCCACGCCATGGTTCGTGAAGCCCGGCGCGCCAACCAACCAGCCGCCTGTGATAGCGAAGGCAGCAAGCGTTGCCGCAAATCCGGTGAGCGGCATGACGACAGAGTTGAGTGTGTTGGGAGCGGATGACGGAGGTGAATCCAACCTGATATACACCTGGTCGTATTCAGGGCCAGCGGATGTAACCTTCAGCGTAAACGGACCGAACAGGGCCAAGAACACGACGGTCACTTTCCAAAGTGCGGGCCGTTATACGTTCCATGTGATGATTGGAGACGCTGGAGGTCTCACAGCAACCAGCAGCATCGCGGTCACGGTGTTGCGGCCTTAGCAGTTGGCTCTTCTTGAGCGATATGCCTCAAGAATCTGTTTTGCACATTGTTCCGCGTTTCTAAGAATTGTTCTTCCCCAAAAAGTTAGGACTAGTGCCCCTTCAATTATCCCAAATCTGATAGTATCTCTCTACCGCAAACCGACAGACAGACACACAACGTCGCCCTCAATGTTCCGACAGACTATCATGCTGTTTGAAAAGGCCACGTGTGGATAACCTTGTTCGTACTTTGTTGAGAATACCGTCTAAGCGGGCAAGTACTTTCCAGCCGGAATGAGGCAAGGCCTCGGCGAGCACCAGATTGCCTTTTCTATCCCATCCCAAATAATCATCTCGTTGTCGCCCGCTGTAACAATGAGGTTACCTACTTCTGCTCCCATGGGGTGGTTCTGCTCAAAGATGTCCCCGGCCCCCCAATTCATCTTACCTTCGTCACACGCCGATGAGACTACCCTTGGAACCGCCCTATTTTGGAAGCTTTTCTGATGATCGGCGATTGACATAACTCATCATGTAGATGTCTCCTTAGGTACCTATCCTGGGGTTATCAAAACAAAGTAATCATGGCTGGTTCTGCCAATGTCGAGGGTTGTATCGCCGGTGATGTCGGCTTCAGTATGCACATTCTGTTCGTTTACATCATACAACCTCAGCTTTAGAGCACGTTTCGGGAGAGATTGTATCTGTATCTTCAGTTCCACAGGCAGCGCCTTTCTATAGAAGCGCCCCGCCAGCGGCAAAGACCTCTCGAAATGACCTGCAACGTTATAGACATAAGCTAACAGTGTGTTCCGATCCCGTGACCACGTATAGTTCAGAGCGTAGTTACCTGTTACGATCAAGGGCCTGCTACCCTTGAGTTTATCGGGTACGGTACCGCCAGCAGAGGCAAAAAACGGTTCGATATAAGGGGCAGAGGCATCAAAGACGACCTCTACGTCCGACGGCGTTGGGTCGTCGTGATGGAGCAGCAGATAGCTCAAGTCAAGATGCGAGAAGGCTTTCTCATATTGAACAAGTACCTCACGGTGCTCGGCGCTGATATCGTCACTTGCGAGCTTGACGGCAACGCCCGGTGTTTGGAATGGCTTTGTCCAGTCCACGTGCTTGCGAATTACAGGAATCAGGCGGTGTTCATCCTCGGCGATCTGTTCTTCCCAGGTTACCATCTTGGGCAATCTGTGCGCCAGCCCGAGATACAGCGAATCTCGTAAACGCACGCGATAGAGATCGCTGCCAACCCAAGACTCATCAGGCCAGCCATCTTCGAGAGCATGGTGATGAAAGGCTGCATAGATATTGGATGCCCCCCAACTGCCCTCAGCCATCGACAATCTGCCGAGTTGATAGAGCTTCATCTCGACCCCCAGATCATATTCAGGCAAGAACCGCCCGGCGATAGCATAAGTGCGCCCACCGAACACATCTTGACGCCAGCCTGCAGTGAATGATCGAGGGACTTTATGCAACAAATGTGTGGGCTCGCCCATGAATATATGATTGCGGTCTTTTCTTCGAACAAAATCGAAGATATCGTGCGCACGAGCATGCCCGATTGTCGCATCCCCCTCCCCCGAAGCCGTCATGGCAAAAAGAGCCGTTTCCTCTTTGAAAAGAGAAACGTAGTCTGAAAGATACCGACGAAATATCTTCTCAAATTTAGGATTTCGCCCGGGCCGAAGGAAGTCTTCGCTCTCGAAACCAGCATCCAGATATCGCCTAAATGGGACTGTTCCGTGCCAGTTATTAACGCGGGTCGCGTACTCGTAATGTGTCAGCGCCTGGATAACGGCCATGCCGTGACGCCCTGCGGTCCGCAAATACAAAGCGATTTGTTCAGCTCCGTGAGGAGCAATGCGCCCGCCGGCGTCCAGCCGTTCCCAGATTCCCCAGTGCTGACACACATGCAGCAGATCCCAGCCACAGGATTTCAAGTATGCGAATCTCTCATCCATTTCACTTGTAGTCAGGGCTTCCCAATAGTGAAGATGTTCGCCCGGCGCCTTGCTGCGGTCCCATCGGTCCCAGGCCTTCTGCCCCTGGACGAGAGCTTCATCCTGCTCCCCTGCAATACGTACAAATACGTTGCCCTGATAGGAGCCGCTAAGCGGACCTGGTATCTTCCTGTTACGCGAAAACAGATGGCGTTGCTTGTCGTATTGCCAAAACTCGCCGTCGGTGATGCGTACGTACAGTTGTGTTTGCGATTGGGCCGCACCTTCCGCCGTCAGCGTAACGGGATAATCGCCCACCGTCAGGCCGGACAACTTCGTCGTCCAGATGCCGTCCTTTTCCTCCAGGGCAGCCTTTTTGCCCTTGAACTTGGCGCTAATGCGCACCTTGTCCGCCGCGGTCAGTAGGTTTGCTTTGTCATCGACCAGAACCGCTGCGATCGGCACACCGGATTTGTCGACCTGTTGCACAGTGCGAACGACCGGCAGAGATGCCACCAGCGCCGTACGTCCCGGCAGGATTAGCTCGAAGGAAATCGAGGCCTTATCCTCCGGTGTTTTCGTCCAGGTACCGATCACAAAATGCAGCTCAGCATAGTTCAGATCAAAGCCCTTTTTTGTCAGCGCTTCGGCTAAGTTGAAGTTAACTGTGGCCGGACCATTGCGCCAGCCGCTACTCAACAACGGGGTGCCGGAACGACCCTTGACCGAGACCACAAACTGCCAGTCGTCAGTGGCTTGGTCCACATCCAGTGTCAGAATCGGATTCTGACCAAGGTGAAACTGAAAAGCCGGCAGAACCGCACAATCCCTGCGGCGATTTGTCGAGCGTTTCACAAATGTTGTTGCCCGTCCGTGCGAGAGGATTTCATTGACCGGATCGGAATGCCAGTCCGATACTGAATGTTCACCGGTTAATAGCAGAGTCGCCGGCTTTGAGTAACAGAGTATCCCTTCCGGCCGGCGATGCCACTGCATGGCAGTATTGAATACCCAGACTCGCTGCATAAATGGCGCAATTTCCGGTGCGTTTTGCACTTCCTTCTTGTTATAAGAGAGGTCGTGATAGATTACGTCCTCACGATTCTCCCAAACACACGCGGGGCGAGGCCCTTGCACTTGATTCAGCCAGGTATAATCGGCTTGTAGATTCTCGGTGTACCCGACGGCCAGGTACACAGTCACAGAGGCCTTAAGCAATATGATGAGAGTATTTCTTTTGTTTCTATGATTATGACCGGTGTTCACCAGCTATGCCCGCCTTTCTTATCTATATTACTCGGTGTAAACATTTCACTTGGGAACATGGTGTGACTGCTCCATGTTTCCGCAAGTAGTACCTCGATAACATACTTGATTGTGCTTATGGCTTCCAGCAATATAGAATCGACTTGGCTTTATAATCCTTTCTACAAAGACAAAATACTCGGTGTATCGCTCTATAGTTTTTGGACACTAATTTAGTCATAATTATGCAGCCTTCTTTGGATTATTACAAGCCTTTCTTCTGGCCTGTGAAGGTGTCTGATAGCCAAGTCTTTGAATAATCCATTTGTTATTGTAAGTTTCTTTAAACTCAAGCGCGGCTAACCTCAATTCTTCCACCGTCTCAAATGTTCTTATCCATAGCAAATTCTCTTTCAATGTACGAATAAATCTTTCAGCACAACCGTTGCCCTCAGGCTCCCGAACGAAATAAGGAGAACTGATCATACCTAAAAACTCGATCTCATTCTGAAATTCATCGGACATATCATATACTGTGAACCATGATCATGACGTATCTTCAAGCCTTTGGCTATATCCTCCACAAATCCTCTATAGTACTCTCGGATGTCCCGGCGAATCGGCTCTAATGCTTCAAAACGTGTCGGGCTTTTGGATGCATGGATACCAACACATTCAGCATTAAAATGATCAACCGCCACAAAAACTGCGGCCTTGCCTTCTTTAGTTGTAACCGTTGCTGTCATATCGGTTCTCCACACTTCATTGGGAACGTCAGTGGTAATAGTACCATCATGTGCCTTAGGACCATGACGATTACCTGCTCTTTGTGGGGCCATGAGATTGTTTTCACGCATTACCCTGCGTGTCCGCTCTTTTGATGTGCGAATGCCTTTATATCTTAACTTTGCCCATACTTTGCGATAACCTTCACCATGAATGGGCTTTCAACAAGAATTCCTCGAATATGTTCAGCAAGTTCTTCATCACAGCAAGGACCTTTCGGGCCTCTACGACGTACAGGACGAGGAAATCTTCTTTGTTGTCGATGCCCATACACTGTCGAGCGAGCATAGTTACATACACGACAGACACGTTGAAGGCCGTAGATTTTACCAGTGGAGATCGAGCAGGCCTGACTCATCGCCTCGACCTCCTGTGTGTTAAAGGGAAATTATCCTCCAGTCTTTGAACCTTCTCACGGAGAAGTTCATTATCCATAGTGAGTTCACCGACCTTCTTCTTGAGTCGACTAATCTGATCATCACGTTCATCCATCTTACCAGTCTTACCCTTAAGGGATGACTGGCCAGCTGCAAGGAACTGTTCTCGCCATAATGATAGAGTGGATGCAATTACACCCAGTTTCCTGCTTAATAATTCCAGATCCTCACCACGCAAGAGACGAAGAACTGCTTCAGCTTTGCGAGGGGCCGAGAATCTGCCGCCTTTCGCTGTTGCTGCTCCGCTCGCTACCGCTCGCTTCGTAGCACCATCCTTGTTTTTACCCTTGGACATAAGAAATACTCCTTTCGGGGAACATTATCCCCTAAATGTGTGTCCAAGAAAACCCTAGGGCAAATCAAACTGCCTAATGCTTTCTGCTCAGCCAATAAGATTTTTGACCATATGAGAAATCAAAGATATAATCGAAGCTATTGATGTGGAAGTACCCATTTACACGACAAGAGGTTCTCTATGACTCGCATAACCTTACTCGCTATTATCTATGGATTCATAATAACTGTAGCTTTGGCGGCTGGTTCAAAAGAAGATCTGAAGGTCTCGCTCTCCTGGGGACATGAATCCAGGCGGTCTACGCCGTATTATATTAAGCTTCTTGTCGAAGGGGCTGGTATCCAAGACATTGAAACGCACGACATAGAACCGAACGACAATGTCACGGGCAATGTACTCACAACACACGCGGGCGGAAGTGATATAGATAGCGTGGACTTCACCCTTCGGTATACCCCAAGGCAAATCAAGACCATTGGGAATCTGCACAGCATCTGGTTGGATCTAATTGCGCACAGTGACGCCGAAACGGTTCGGCGACTCAAGCAGGACCCGGCCTATCGGCCTGATTCGCGTAAGCTTACTGTACAGATGGATAAGACGGGCATAAAGGGATTCAGCGTCACCGTGGACCAGATGCTCAAGAATAAAGCGTTTTGGATACCCTCGCTCGGCATTTACCTGACTGTCGGCGATTCTCCGATTTCATTCACAGATCATTTAAAAAAGCTTGAAGCATATAAAGGAAAAAGCATTCTGGAGCAGCTGCGGCGTGAGCCGGAAGCGACTTACGAGCAATACACGGAGCGCTGGGAGGATATGGGTAATCCTGCTTATGAAAATCCCCACATGGTAACACCCGGTCATATTGTGGGGATTACGTGGGATAGTGCCCTGCATAAGTTCGGCATCGACCGCAAAGGTATGCAAGAGTTCTGGAAGGAACAGAAACTTGAAAACGGTTTACCTGTTATCACTACGACTATAGAGCAAGATGGCCTGTGCTATGAAGTAGAGCAGTTTGCATATCCTCTGAACGGCCCACCCAAGGAAAGGCGAGGCGACATTGCTATGGTTTTACTACAAAAAGTCAGAATCACCAACTTGCAGGACCATACGAGGAATGTTTCTGTAAACATGCACCACCGCCGAGAGTTTGCCTCTACTGAACCTTCAAAGATAATTTGGCGAAGCAAAGATAATGCCTTTGTTTTCGAGGAGAGTGTCTCTCATAAAATCTTTTATGCGGTTGAAGGTTCAGGATTGAAGCAAGATCCAGAGCAACCGGATGACAAAAAGAAAACGCGTTGGAAAAACTTCGAGACGGTACTGACATTTGACCTTACCAAGAATGCAAACCAAGAGTTTGTAGTGAAACTCCCATCGCCGATGTTACTACCACAAGACCGGGACAAGCTTATCAATTTGAACTTCGTCAAATCTCGCGAAGCCACATTAAAGTTCTGGGCCGATTATGTGTCCCTTGGCGCTCAATTCCAAGTACCTGAGAAGGTCGTCAACGACTTGTATAGAGCTAACCTCTGGCATGCCTTACGTCTGCCGCGCCGTCACGGAGGCAAGGATGAAGGGGTGAAGATTGATCTGCCATATTCCAACTTCGCATACGACCAACACGGGACACCCTGGCCGGTCAACCAAGCTGTTTATGTGGATTATATGATTTACGGCCTGCGAGGATATAATGATATTGCAAAGGATGAGCTGCTGACGATGTACCGTAATAATCAGCAGCCGGATGGCTGCATTTCCGGTTATGCAAACTGGGGTGTCTATACACCTTCGATGGTCTATGTAGTAGCGAAGAACTACCTGCTCTCCGGTGACCGGGATATGTTATCAAGGATCCGGGATTGACCTAATCCGGTCACCTCTCAATGACCTGACCGGTGAAGGTGTATGGGCTTTCACGCAGGCATATGTATATGCCGCCCTTGAAGTGCTCGGCAGGGCCCTCGAGCAGATTGAGCATCCACGAGCCGGTGAGTGTCTGGAGGCAGCGAATGATTTTCACCGGTCTGTTGAGTACGCCTTTGGGAAAGCAACTATGCTTTCACCTCTTGTCCAATTACGGGATCACACGTGGATTCCATACGTGCCGTGTGAGGCCACAAAGCCCGGTCGTTTGTTGGGGCAATGGTATCCTACTGATGTGGATACAGGAGCAACACATCTATTACGTCTTAAAGCACTGCATTCCGATAGTGCTATGGCAGATTACCTCCTTAACGATCATGAAGACAATTTGTATCTGCACGGCTGGGGCATGGCCAACGAACCCGTGTACAACCCACAGGCAACGGCATATCTGCTGAGAGATGAGCCTAAGGCGGTGATTAGGGCGTTCTACAGCTATATGGCCTGCGCGTTCAGCCATTCAATGCTCGAGCCTGTGGAACATCGCTGGGGCTGGGGACAGTACTTCGGCCCGCCGAGTACGGATGGTGCCTCGGCATATGCTTATTCGCGAACTTGATGATGACTCGTTACTACTATTACAGGCAACGCCCCGAAAGTGGCTGGAGGATGGCAAAAAAATCGAAGTTGAAAACGCACCAACGTATTTCGGCCGGATATCGTTTTCCGTTGATAGTAAAGCTTTCTCTGGTAAATTGCATGCATCGATTGAAACGCCTAGGCGACGGTCTCCCGGACAACTTATTGTTAGATTCCGCCACCCCCTTAGCAAGCCAATGCAATCAGTAACAGTTAACGGAGAAAACTGGACGGACTTTAATACTCAAAAAGAATGGGTTGTGATTGAGAAACCTCTTCTGAGGCGTTATACTATTACAGTACAATATTAAATCGAGGAAAAGTTTATGAAGATTCCTGTTTTGTGTTTAGCAATTATCCTTTTACTACCACAGGTTGCCTGTTCCCAGGATAAAATCACACAGGTAACAGTATCGCTGGAAGAAAGATTAGGGCCTCTTAAAATCAATCAAATGGCGCTTGGCCAGGGAGGACTTTCGGTTGAGCCGATGTGGGATGACCGTATTGCCGAGATTCGCGCCTTGCAGCCAAAATTGATTCGCCTGTTCATCCAGGAATATTTCGACTTATTGCCTCAACCAGGTCGGTATCACTTCGACAGCCTGGATCGCTCTGTGGATACCATCCTCAAGGCAGGTGCACAACCCCAGATGTGTATCTGCTTCAAGCCGCGTGTTCTTTTCCCCGAAATCAACCAGGACATCGTTGAGCCGAAGGATTATGACCAATGGGAAGAGCTGATATTCAATCTCGTCCGCCATTACAAGCAGCGAGGGGCGGGCATTCGGTACTGGGAAATCTCTAACGAACCCGACATCGGCGAAAGTGGCGGGTGTCCCTATCGCTTTAAGCCCGAAAGCTACACTCGCTATTACAGGCACACTGTCGAAGCCATCCTGCGGGCGGACTCTGATGCAATGGTTGGGGGACCTGCCCTAGCCAATTCTCGCTCACCAATCCTGCCAGCGTTGCTGGAATTCTGCGAAAAGCAGAAGGTTCCGCTGCACTATGTTTCATGGCATATTTACAGCAGCAATCCACAGCAGATTCGTGGGACAATCGATTACGTAAAAGGCCTTTTGAAGAAACACCCCGGCATAAAGGCCGAGACCTTTCTTAATGAATGGAATATGGATTTGTCCAGTCCTCCAAAGGACCCGCGTTTTCAGCCTTGCTTCGTTGCCGAGGTTATTTGGCAGATGAAAGAAGCCGGACTGGATTACTCCTGCTACTATCAGATCCGAGATTATCATGTTTCATTCGAAACTTTTGCGAAGTTTATGTCACCGGGCGGCACAGCATTTATGTACAGATGGTGGAACAGAAGGCCACAATATGACGGTCTGTTTGACTACCAAAACACCGTACGTCCGACGTATTTCACTTTCAAACTGCTGTCGCGTCTTACCGGCGAACGTTTACGTCTGACTTCAAGCAGCAAAACGGTGCACGGATTAGCAAGCTGGGACGAGAAGCTTCAATTGTATAATATGCTTGTCTGGAATTTCTCTTCATCCCCCATTAACGTTAATTTAGCTTTTGGTAATGCACCAGGTAACCTCAAGGCGATGCCGATAGTCTTGGATGCAACAACAGCCAACAACGACGAAAACTCCCAGCTCATATTTGAAAATCCGATTGAACTGAAGCGCGACAAAGCCAGTCTTACAGTACTGATGCAGCCCTATGGGATGAGATTCTGGTCAATTGAGCGACACAATTGAATTGGATAAGACCATCATGAAACTGTTTTCTAAACTGGCTTCATTTTGTTTGTAAAATCAAGGGATATGGGGCTCAGGTATATAATTGAAGACGCCATACTGGTCATAATGTTTATTGCTGTCTCAGCAAAGGCACAGGCCATCAGGTCTCTTACACCCATAAGCAAAGATGAAGCAGTGAGAGAATTGGCAGAAGAGGTGTGCGACAAGGGATGGATTGTCTTCTGTGCCCGCTCGGAAAAGGGCGATTGGGACCTATTTCTATGCAGGCCGGATGGTTCCAAACTGCTTAACATCACCAACACAACTCAATACAACGAAGCAGCCCCACAGTTCTCCCGGGATGGTCAAAAGCTGCTTTATCGGCGTCTTCCGCGAGCGGAGCAGATAGACGGTAACCAATACGGCACGCAGGGACAACTTGTTTTCGCCGATAGCGATGGAACAAATATGAAAGTTTTCGGCAAGAGCGGTGAATACCCCTGGGCAAGTTGGAGTCCGGACGGAAGGCAGATTTCATGCCTTTCGATTAAAGGTATCTTTTTTGTCGATATCGCCAGCCGTACGACAACCCACAAGTTCGACCGTAACGGATTCTTTCAACAGTTGACCTGGTCTCCTGATGGCAAGTGGTTATGCGGTGTGAGCAACTCTTTTGGAACCGGCTGGAGTGTCGCAAGGATTGACGCTATTACCGGATCGGCCAATGCTGTAAGTCGTATTGATTGCTGTACACCCGATTGGTTTCCGGACAGCAAGCATCTGGTCTTTTCAAACCGACCTCCGGGACAAAAGACCAACAATGAACACGGCTGGACACAATTATGGATGGCCGATGGGCAGCCAAAAACAAGACGTTTATTATATGCTGAGGATGGACGTCATATTTATGGAGGATATATCTCTCCGAACGGCAAATATATATTGTTCACGGGAAACATGCGGGAGGATGGTGACCCGGGTAATAAAGGGGCTCCTATGGCCCTCATGCGCATATCTGACGCACCTGTTATCGGAGGGCAAAGCAGAGAGTTACGCACACAATATCCAAAAGCCAAACGCGGTCCTATCCTTGAACTACCCGTTGGCTGGGAGCCTTGCTGGACTTTTGCTGAGATTGTCGTGGACACAAAAATCGTCAAAGCCCACCAAAAGGGGAAAAATATAAGAGCGGTGTCGGAAACAATGGCACGCAAAAAATCCGAGTCGTCTGAATTGGCGGATGAACTACGTGGCAAGGGCTGGATTATATTCAGTGCTGAAACCGGCAAAGGTGACTGGGACCTTTCCCTTATGCACCCCGATGGAACCAACCGAAGGCAAATAACAAACACACGAGAATACAATGAGGCCGGGGCACGGTTCTCGCCTGATGGACGGAAACTGCTTTACTTTCGCATGCCAAATACGGAGCAGATAGATAATAACACTTATGGCACATATGAACTGCTCGTTGCCGATGCCGACGGCGGTCATGCCGTAGCCTATGGAAACAATTTTCATTGGGCTTCATGGGGCCCGAATGACAAGCAAATAGCGTGTCTGGATAAAAAGGGGATTCGGATCATTGACCTGGACAGCAGGCGGGTTTTGCGAAGTATGCCCCGCAAGGGTATTGTTCAGCAGCTCGTCTGGTCGCCGGACGGCAAGTGGTTTGCAGGTACTGCTAACGGATTGGGTATAGCCTGGGCCATTGGACGTCTGGATGCCGATACGGGCCAAATTAATGCCGTCAGTGAAACAGACCGCTATAACTGTACTCCGGATTGGTTGGGCGATTCACAGCATATTATATATTCACGGGGAATCGTTCCCGACACTCCAGGTTGGGCACAATTGTGGCTGGCCGACGGCAACGGACAGGATAAGCAACTGCTCTACACCGAGCGAGGACACCATATTTACGGCGGCTGCGTCTCACCCGATGGTAAGTATATACTGTTCACTCGCAGCGAAGAAGACTTGGGCAAGGTACATAATTCACAAACCAGAATGGCAATCATCCGCTGGAAGGATACGCCTATGGTAGGCGGGGATATTGAATCTCTGCCCGCAGAATATCCTAATGCTCTAAGAGGGCCGGTGCTGGATCTATCGTGGGGCTGGGAGCCACACTGGACATATAATGATGCGATTTCAAGCCCTAAAATTGATATGACCACCCGTAGAGTAAGAGGATTCAATCAATGACCAGGTGGCACCTCATCATTATCCTGTCGGGAAGCCTTGTATTTACCTGTCTGATTTGCCTATCATGCGGCAAGAATGCTGAACTGGTAACAGCAACAGGTGAAGACCCTAATGTGACAACTATGGGTAGTATTGAGGTAACAGCGAGGCTGATGGAGATACCAGATGGCGCCATCTTTAAACGAGAACTATACAATTATACCACCATCCTGAAATATGAAGTCCTCAAGATTCACAGAGGCCGGTTAGATACAAATACGATTTATGTCGGGCATTACAACCCGTTCAAGCCGCGAAGTGAGGCGGCAGACAAACGCGTCAAGGGTATTGGTGGAAACCTTAAAAGTTTTAGAGCCGGCAGGATTCATCGGATGGCATTAGAAGTTCCGATAGATGACTACTTTATGGGCGGAATCATCAACAAGTACTTCGGAATGTTTAATGAATCCATCTATTGGGCGGTATGGACAAATAGTGTAAGGAAATATCCATAAATGAGTTTTGCATCACACATATTTATATTCTATTTCCTGCCAATTATCCTGCTGTGTTATCATCTGATACCGCGAAAATCCCATCTTCTAAGGAAAGCATTCCTCCTTATAGCCAGCTATGCCTTCTATGCATGGCTGAATCCTTTGTTTGTGATACTTCTGGTTTTCACTACTATCTTCAACTACACCCTATCGAGATTCATTGCAGGTTCTAAGAGCAATAGCATGCGCTTGTCGCTGATGGTTATTTGCGTAGTAGAAAATCTCGGTTTGCTTAGCTTTTTTAAATATGCCATTTTCTTCCAGAAAAACCTAAATAGTATGTTAAAACCTTTTGGAGCCGTTACATTTCCAGTATTAAAAATAGTCCTGCCTGTGGGTATTTCATTCTTTACATTCAAAATCCTCAGCTACATCATCGATGTCTACCGCGGCAATCTCCCAGGGTGTTCTTTTCTCGACTTCGCATGCTATGTAGCCTTCTTTCCCCAGCTATTGTCCGGCCCAATTCAACGTTATGGAACAATTGATGCCAAATCGGACCGAGTGCCGGCATTTGCTGAGCAGCTTGAAGCTCGGATAGACTGCTTGTCCACATTCTCCTATGGTGTTGCACTATTTATCCTGGGTTTTTCAAAGAAGATTCTACTGGCCAATGTTGTGGGAAAAGTAGCCGATGCCGTCTTTGCTGCTGAAGCACCAGGAGCGCTGGACACCTGGTTTGGAGTTGTTGCGTACACATTCCAGTTGTATTTTGATTTTTCTGCTTATTCAGAGATGGCCATCGGCCTGGGTTCAATGCTGGGCTTCGACTGCCCAAGAAACTTCAACGCCCCTTATCTGGCCGACAGCATAACCGATTTCTGGAAGCGATGGCATATATCCTTGTCGAGCTGGTTCAGAGACTACCTATACATACCGCTGGGGGGTAATCGCAAAGGTGTTACCAGATCATACCTGAATCTGATTGTAGTATTTCTGCTTTGTGGTCTATGGCATGGTGCAAACTGGACGTTCATCATCTGGGGCATATATCATGGAATTTTTTTAGTTTTCGAACGCTTGTTGGAAAGAAAGACTATTTACTCATCGCTGCCTAAACCCATACAAATATGCATTACCTTTTTCTTTATCACAATCGGATGGGTCTTTTTCCGCGCTGCTAATATAACTGATGCCTTCAGACTCTTAACAGTTATGTTCACGGCTTCACCACCACAAGGCGGCTCTATCCTGCTCAGCGCCGTTTTATATACACCCACCCATCTGGTTACAATGGCTTTATGTGTGATACTTATATTCCAGCCGGTGCAAGCAATCGATTGGGTAAAGACAATAAGCTGGTCAAAGGTCATTATACTAATCATCCTGTTCTTTTTATCTGTGGCGACAATGTTCACTCAAACATATAATCCGTTTTTATATTTTCAATTTTAGGAGTACCAAGATGTTTGGTGGGCGATTCAAACAGCTTTTTCTAATATTAGCTTTCATTGCGACAATTTGCAGCGTGGGCCTCAGTCAGCTCATTTTTGATCTTGTTGATGGACAAATACCACAGATAGCGGAGCTGTTTATGCAGAAACCTACAAGGGCCAACCTTAGAGCATTTGAGACAGACCTTCAGGACAATTGCCGACTGACAAAAAAATTGCGCCCTTGGATACAATGTGTGCAATTCATAATCTTAGGGGAATTGGGTGATAAGGTAGTCGTCGGTCATAACCGCTGGCTTTTCTATAGACCTGCCGTTCAATATCTAATCGAGCCATGGTCGCCCGAAACAGATCGTGTGCAGGGCGACATCTTCTCCGCGATAACGTCATTTCGAGACCAGTTGGCCGAGAGGGGCATAAAACTGCTGGTAGCCCCTGTTCCCAATAAGGCCAGCGTATACCCGGATATGCTTACCAGACGAGCAAAACATACAGAAAAACCTGTCAATTACAAGACTCTTGAAATAATTTCACTCCTTCGACAGGCTGGAATAGAAGTTGTGGATCTATTTGCCACGTTTAGGTATGGCCGTTCCGGCTTAATACCCGATGAGAATAAAAATTATTATTTATATCGAGACAGCCATTGGTCTCCTGTGGGTATGCGACTTGCAGCAAAAACAGTCGGCCAAAAAATCCTTGAACTCGGCTGGGTGGAGAAAGGACAGACTGAATACACGCTAAAACCAGTCGAGGTAAAATGGCAAGGAGACATACTGAGGATGATTCAAGTGCCGCAGGTCGAAAATATGTTTGAACAAGAGCGGATAAAATGCGTCCAGGTAGTGAAAGCTGCAACTCAACAACCTTATCAGGATGATCCTCCTTCCGAAGTCCTCGTGCTCGGAGACAGCTTTTGTCGCATCTATAGTCAGGATGAACCCAGCGCCGCGGGCTTTGCGGAGCACTTGGCGTATGAGCTTGGCTCCGCTGTCACTTCGATTGTAAACGACGGAGGAGCTTCCACGCTTGTCAGACAACAGCTAAGTCGTAATCCCAACCTTTTCGCCAACAAGAAAGTGGTGGTCTGGCAGTTCGTAGAGCGAGACATCCGTTTCGGCACGGAAGGCTGGCAGATAGTTCCCCTGCCGTGAAAAAGCCAATTCTTTTCGGCGTTTTTTATATGATTTGAGACACCTTCGGCAACACTCCTCATATACCAGCTCACAACGTATAACATAACAAATGAGAATAACACCAAAATTATCCCAATTTCGCCGTAGTCCGATTTCAAGGCATCTTCCTTGTCATTTTTCTTTTTGACGTTCTTCCAACGCTAGGCATCATGTGTAGTGTTTGCCGTTTCTGTTTCTTTGCCCAACGCCCGGGCAATATCGACCACCCATCCAGCAATACTGCAGACTTCCAACAC
>SMTZ1_10003931_pt1 | contig 14946 bp, 12 predicted proteins | sample DeeMarSWOR136_30_FD_25667 | JGI IMG/M metagenome (IMG submission 25667)
TATCCCCTTTCCGGGTACATTAACGTATTTTTATCGAGCCGTTGTGCGTTTCGAGTTTGAGCTTGCCGAGTCCATCGCCGATTTTGCCGTTGAGTTTATTCTTGCTAACCGTCCCGATGATGGTAATGGGTAGACCGGTATTAATCGAACCGTTGTGAGTTGAAAGATTAACCGCCGCCGAGACATTCAACGGAGTCTTTAAGTTGATACTGCCGTTGTGAGTTGTCATTATAATCTGGCACACTCCGGGAGCATCTTCGGCATAGGAAGCATTTATGCCGCCGTTATGTGTTGATAGCCAGGCGTCACCTGAAATCTGCTCGCATATAACGGCGCCGTTGTGTGTTTTAAGCTTATTCTGGCCCGTAACGTTTGACGTCTTGACTCTGCCGTTGTGTGTGGTGGCGTCAATCTTGCCTTTAATATCAGTGATTGTTACAGCCCCGTTGTGGGTCGTAAGGTGCAGGTTCGTTTCGTTCGGCACCTTTGCATCAAGACTTATACTAACGGACTGGTTCGGTATAAGCGTGGGCTTTTTAATTTCAACGGTGAGTTTATCACCGTCGGCTTTCAGACGTACCTTTGTTTTTTCGGCAAGCTCTTTTGCTTTTTCCTCTGTTGAGGCCCGGCCGGTGATGATGGCGGTCAGGTCGCAGCCGGTTTCTTCCCGGCCGGCAATCGTGATAGCGCCGTTGTGCGTCTGGGCTGAAAACGAAGAGCCCGCCGCCAGCGGAGCCGACATATGTCGGGTTACTTCGTATTTGGCGGTCGGAATTTCGCAGCCGGTGGTTCCTAAGAGTAAGCAAATAGTTATGCCGGCAATCAGGGCTACTTGGTTTTTCTTCCACATTTTTTTTTGACCTCCATTATAGATTTAATTGAGCCTTTTTGGCATTTGAATGCTTAATCATGCCGTATTCATTATTAACTGTTCGAATAATACCAGAGTGGAACCTTTATTCCAACCTGTTTTCCGGATTCTTGCATACCTGATTTGGCTTTTGGCCATATTGCCGGTACGGTGTTTTTTCAAAGATAACAACTTCAATATTCATGATATTTGCCTATCTATCAGTAACTTAGGGATATCAGTAGAAAGGTTACAAGATTGGGATATTTTTTTAGGACTGTTTCTGGCGGGCTCAGTGGGCCAGTGCGGTAAAGAGGTCCCGAATTTCCTCGTCAATTTGCTCCTCGGTGGCAACGGTCTGGGCGATTTCATCACGCAGAAGCTGACGGTAGCGGTGGCGTAAGCGATGGACAGAGACCTTCACGGCGCCCTGGGTCATTTTCAGCTTATCGGCGACCCGGCGATACGGGATGGAGTCTTTCTCGGCGGTCAGGTACACTTTGAGATGGTCAAAGACCTTGCGTTTTTTTGTACTTCCGAATTCGTCCTGCAGTCGGGCCATCGTCCGCTCGAGCACCGTCAGCGCCCAGGACCGTTCAAAGAGCTTTTCCGGGGGCAACTGCTGGGCCGGCTGAAGGGTATATTGACTCTCGGCGTTTTCGAAATCCAGAGAAAGTATTTTGTGTCCTCCGCCGCGTTTTTTGGCCCGGGCGCGATCACGCTCATCGGCGAGGAAATTCTTGAGTGCGGCCAGCAGGAAAGAGCGAAATTTACCGCGTTTGGAATCGGCCAGACGCAGGCCCCGCTTTTCCAGCAGTCTCGTGAAAAATGCCTGCGTATATTCCTCGGCCTGGTTGCTGTTATGTCCCTGTCGACGAAGAAACGCATAAAGGGGAAACCAGTATGTTTGACACAACGTCCCCAGCGCCTCTTTATATTTTGGAGAGGAGGTCTTTGCCGCCGCCCTGACGACGCTCCAGTGCGTCGTCGCAAACCAGCTGGCGCCGGCTGGGGTGGAACTTATTGGTTTTTTATCCGGCATCCGATTTTTTACCACAATGTAGCAACGCTATAAAATTTCTGCGATTATCAAATGACTCGTGTATATTAATCTATTGTTTTAGGTACTTGTCAATTTCTTTCGCCGCCTTCATCCCGTCGGCAACAGCGGCTACTACCGTCGATGGCCCTCTAACGAGGTCGCCGCCGGCAAAGACGCCCTCTCTGGAGGTCGCTAAAGAATCCTGTTGTGTTTGGATAAGGCCGTTTTCCAGTTCCACGCCGGGCAGAATATCGCTGATTTCCTTTGCTGATGCTTGGCCTATTGCCTCAACCAAGATATCCATATCAAGGTTATATATGCTCGACTCTAACGGCTGCGGCCTGCGCCTGCCTGTATCATCCGGCTCGCCTAATTTCGTTGGACATACTTTAATGCCGGTCAGCTTTCCATCCTTACTGTTTATATCCAGCAGTTGCGTCAGTATGAGAAAATGCACGCCCTGCCTTATCGCCTTGTCGCGCTCGGCGCTCCAGGCCGGCATCTCTTTAAGAGACCGGCGGTATATCACATAGACGTCTTTTGCCCTGAGCTGGACGGCTGTAATGGCCGCATCCATAGCGGTATTGCCGCCGCCGTTTATCGCCACCTGTTTACCCGCTAAATCAGGTTTCCTGTCAAACTTGGCTGCTGTCAGGAATTCCAGTGCATTCCACAAACCGTCAATATTTTCATCGCTGATGCCGGTTGATTTCGGCAGGCCCATACCTATGAAAGCCGCGTCGAATCCTTCCGCCATAATGGTATCCAGATTGAAATTGACGTTTAATTCTTTGCCGAGACGCTTTGAAAGCCTGTCTTCGGGTACATCGGCAAAAACCGCGGCTGTTTCATTTCTCAACGAATCGCTTTGCCTTTCTTCCGGAATGACCGAATCTATCATCCCGCCGAGTTCGGTGCCCTTATCGAAGACCGTCACGGTGTGCCCTGCTTCGAGCAGACCGGCCGCACAGGCAAGGCCGGCCGGTCCGGCGCCGATGATGGCGACTTTTTTTCCGGTCGCCTTTTTATGTATTCGCAGTTTCGACCAGCCGTTTTTGTTTGCCTGCTCTGCAAGATACCTTTGTATCTCTGCAATCGGCAGTGGGCCGTCACCGATAAATTTCTGCAAACAGCTTCCCTCGCATTGCTGCTCGACGGGACACAGCCAGGCACAGACCTCGGCAAAGATATTTGCCTCTCGTAGAACTTCATACGCGGCTTTATCTTCACCATCCAGGAACAGGCTGATAAATTTCGGTATATTAACCCCGGCCGGACACCCCAGACTGCACGTCGCCTCCTGGCACTGCCGGCACTCTTTCGCAAGCCGTACAAGGTTCTCTCTGTCGCTCATTCTCCCGTGAGCAAAAATCGGCCCATAAACTTCATTATCGCGGACCACGCAGCCCGTCATCCCGCGGTCGCGCATTATCTGCGTGCATGCGCTGCAGGAAACGCAAACCTTTTCCGGGTACATCCTGCCCTTTGTGATAATATCCTTTGCAAAATCCGGGTATGCAAACCCCATTCGCCCCACACCGATAATTGTGGCTAGAGCGTTTACCTTGCCTGCCGACGCCACGTTGGGCAGAAGCGTCCTGAGCCAGCTATAGCCCGTGCCGACAATCGCAATGTCACTGAATTCTTTTTGGATTTGGCCCGCCAGGTTGACAAGCCTGCTCACACCTACGAGTGGATGCTCCGGTTCTTCATAGCCGCCGACTATCGGCTCGTTGAAGGGTCTTCCTATATGCGGGTTGTAATAGGGATTTGCCGCCGTGATATTAATCAACCTTACGCCGCGCTGCCGTAAAAGGGATATCAGCTTCTTCGGCTCGGTCAAATCCGGCTTGGTGTAATCATTCTTATCGACACCCCAGCCGTAAGGGAAGGGTATCGCATCGTAAATACCCAGCCGGGTTGTAATCGGAGTATCTTCACCGAGCTCACTTCGAATCTTATCGATAACTTCGAGAACAAATCTTGTGCGGTTTTCAAATGAGCCTCCGTACCTGCCCTTTCTGTTATGGCAGGCGAAAAGCTCGTTAATCAAATAGCCGTGACACGATTTAATATCGACCGCATCGAATCCCACTTCGACTGCAATCTTGGCCGCCTCCACGTAAGAGTCCTGAAGCTTATCGAGGTACTCATCCGTCACAAGGGGCCAATCGTCGGGTATTTTGCTCTTTGCGTTTGGATTCGGCTCTTTCTGCGGCACCATCGGGTCGCGATACGGGTCCCGCTGGGGTATCATCGGCCCACCATCGCCTCCAGACCTGCTGTATCTGCCCGAATGTGTCAACTGGGCCACAATCACAGGTTTATGGCCCGGCCCCATACTCTCAGCCGCGACCTGCCTCATCATTGCTACCATCTCGCCGAAGCTGTCTTTACTTTTTTCGTTAAGCCATAGCTGCCTCGGATTGGCCCTGGCCTCGCCGACGACCGCCGTCGCCTCGCCCCAGATAAGCCCCGCCCCGCCGGCCGCAAATCTTTGGTATCGCCGCATCGTTAGCTTGCCCGGCTGGCCCTGCGAATCGCCATCGCAGCCTTCCATAGGATGTATCGCAAGCGAATTCGGTATGGATAGCCCCCCCGCCTGCACTTTTTCTTTCAGGATAGAAATGTCCTCTATCGCCTCAAGCGGCACTTCGAACTCCGATGCCAGTTGCCTCAAATCTTCAATACTGCTTAGCTGAAATTCCCACATTATCCTGTCTCTTTTTCCGGTACGTTCCTGATTTGAAAAAAAATTTTTTCACAGGCCGTCATTATAATAACGAAAAAGGCAGAAATAAAGCGATTTGACAGGGAAAAATAATAACAATGTCTCTATATCAAAATATTGAGTTGTACTTAAGTCGGACGTTGAGAATTACTGTTATCAAATGGCCATCCGCAGCCATTTGAAATAAGTGTCAATGTACTTATTATGTCATTCATCTGTTCCGTCTGGTCCTCGTTTGAATATCCAAGTCACACTTGAGACATAAATGGGGAGCCAACGCAAAATAGGAATTTTCCAGAACAACGGCTTGTGTGGAGACTCATCTGCACTACCGAGGACTCGAACCATCTGTTTGCTTTGGTTTTCCCACACAGTTTCAATCTCTATCTGGTATGTCTCGCCCGATGGGGCAGTGCGTTCCGTCGTGTAAATCTCGCCACCGACCGTGCGTTTCAGATCCTCGTACGGCATTGTGCGGAAGCGATCCAGTTCTTGATCGAGAATAGCCTTTGCTTCTTTCTTGTTAATCTTGTGTGACATAACGTAATAACATCCAACACTTTTTATTGCCAACTTGGTTGCTGGTTCGGCTCAACTTTTATGAATTTTATCCCGCGTGTAATTATCCCCATGATTGAGGATGGACGCAACAGGAAAAAGGGGGAAATTTTCGCAAAACTGCATGTGCGGCAAGTTGCGCATCCTGCTAGACTAAGGCCAGATCCTTCGCTAACGCTCAGGATGACAGTTTGCTTTATATTGTTTCGACATCGATTTTTTTATCAGTCAAATTGGTGCGAAGTATCGCTCCCTACGCATCTATTAACGAGTATCGAGTAACGGGCATCAAGTATCAAGGATCGAAAATCGAGTATCGAGAATCCAGAATCGAGTTACAGTTTTTCTTTCAAAAACTTTGCGGTATAGCTTTTTTTGTTTTTGATGATTTCCTCTGGCCGGCCCGCGACGACGATTCGGCCGCCGGCGTCGCCGCCTTCGGGGCCGAGGTCGATGATGTAATCGGCCATCTTGATAACGTCGAGATTGTGCTCGATGACCACAACGGTATTGCCCATATCGCACAGGCGCTGCAGGACATTCAAAAGATTATGAATATCGGCAAAGTGCAGCCCCGTTGTCGGCTCATCGAGCAGATACAGGGTATGTCCCGTGGACGCCTTGCCTAATTCCGAGGAAAGCTTTACGCGCTGTGCCTCGCCGCCCGAAAGGGTCGTGGAGGACTGGCCCAACTGCATATAGCCGAGACCAACGTCGTTGAGCGTCCGAAGGATTCTGACAATCGTCGGAAAATTGGCAAAGAAACTTAGTGCCTCTTCGATGCTCATATCGAGCACGTCGGCAATGTTTTTGCCTTTGTAGGTGACCTGGAGTGTTTCGGGATTGTATCTGCTGCCCCGGCACGCCTGGCAGGTCACGTAAACATCGGGCAGAAAGTGCATCTCGATTTTCTTTGTGCCCTGTCCCCGGCACCCCTCGCACCTGCCGCCTTTGACGTTGAAGCTGAACCGGCCCGGTTTATAGCCGCGAATCTTCGCCTCCCGCGTCAGGCTAAACAGCTTTCTAATCTCGTCGAACAGGCCCGTATATGTGGCGGGATTGCTTCGCGGCGTCTTTCCGATAGGCGACTGGTTTATCTCTATCACCTTGTCAATCTGCGAGGTACCGAGGATGTTCTTGTGTTTGCCCGGTTTTTCGCGCGAGTTGTAAAGCCGCCTCTTGCAGGCGGGCAGCAGAATCTGGCTGACCAGAGTGCTTTTGCCTGAGCCTGAAACGCCGGTGACGCAGATAAAAACGCCGAGCGGGAATTTCACGTCGATATCTTTCAGATTGTTCTCGGCGGCCTCCTTAACTTCGATACATTTTCGCAGGTTATATTTACGGCGTTTGGCGGGCAGGGCTATACTTTTTTTGCCGCTCAGATACCGGCCCGTCATTGACTCTTTGCAGCCGGTAATAGTGTCGAAGTCGCCCTGTACGACGAGCCTGCCTCCCTGCGCCCCCGCCGCCGGGCCGATATCGATAATATGGTCGGCACTTTTTATGACGTCTTCATCATGCTCGACCACAATGACGGTGTTACCGATTCGGCTGAGCTGCTGCAATATCCCCAGAAGTCGCCCGTTGTCGCGCTTGTGCAGACCTATTGTCGGCTCATCAAGCACGTAGCATACTCCGACCAGCCCGCTGCCGACCTGAGTAGCCAGGCGGATTCGCTGGGCCTCACCGCCGGCAAGTGTGCTGCTCTTTCGGTCCAGCGTCAGATATTCGAGCCCGACATCGACCATAAACTTGAGCCGCGCTTTTATTTCCTTTAATATTTGCACGGCAATCAGGGCCTTTTCTTTATCCAGTACTAATTTCTTGAAAAACTTCTGTGCCTTTTCGATGGAAAGCTCGGCCAGCTGATGTATGTTTTTATCTCCTACGGTTACGGCTATGGCTTCCGGCCGAAGCCGGGCACCTTTGCAGCTTTGACAGGGCTGCTCCGAAAGGTAGCCGTGCAGTCTGGTCTTGACGTATTCGCTGGTGGTATTTTCCCATCGCCGGACAAGATTCGGTATGACTCCTTCGAATGAGAAACCGAATTTGCTCCTGTCGGCCGGCGTCGTGCCGTACATCAAAATCTTTTTTATATCGGCCGGTATTTGCTCGAATGGTATCGTTTTTTTAATGCCTACATTCCTGCAGAACCTTTTGACCAGCCTGTTATAGAAAATATTCATTCTCTTACCGCCTTTGCGCCAGGCATCGATGGCACCGTTGTCCAGAGCGACACTTTTGTCGGGGACAATCAGGTCGGGGTCGAATTCCAGAATCGTCCCCAGACCGTCGCAGCTTTTACAGGCGCCGTAGGGGCTGTTAAAGCTGAACAGCCGGGGCGACAGCTCTTCAAGAGAGGCCTGCGGATGTTTGGGACAGGCGAACTTTTCACTGTATATGACCTCTTTCCACGAGTTTGCGTTTTTGGATTTTCGTTTTTTGCCTGCTTGTTCCGGCTTCTGCACCAATACCAAAAGTACTCCATCAGCCAGCTTCAGCGCAGTCTCCACGGAATCGGCCAGACGGACACGAATGGAATCTTTGATAATCAGCCTGTCGACGACCGCTGCGATATGGTGTTTTTTGTTTTTGTTCAGGGCGGGGACATTGCGGGCATCGTAAACAGTACCGTCGACGCGCACGCGAACAAAACCCTCGCGTTGTATGCCCGCAAAGACCTCCTTATGCTCGCCTTTTTTGCCCCGGACAAGCGGCGAGCATATCTGGATTTTCGTACCTTCGGGCAAGGCAAGTATCGACTCCACAATTTGAGATGGATGCTGGCTTGTAATCTCTTTGCCGCATACCCAGCAGTGCGGCTGGCCCACGCGGGCAAACAGCAGCCTGAAATAGTCATAAATTTCGGTAGTGGTGGCGACCGTCGAGCGGGGATTTCCGCCGGCGCTTCGCTGCTCGATTGCAATGGTGGGAGGCAGGCCGGTTATGTCGCCGACCGCCGGCTTTTGCATTTGTTCGAGGAACTGCCGGGCGTAGGCGCTGAGCGATTCGACGTATTTTCGCCTGCCCTCGGCGTAAATCGTATCGAAGGCGAGCGAGCTTTTGCCCGAGCCGCTGATACCGGTGATAACGACCAGTTTATCACGCGGGATGCTCACGTTGATGTTCTTAAGGTTGTGCTCGGCCGCACCTGTAATCTTAATCGCTTTTTCGGCTTGTTTTGCCATAATACCCTTTTGCCGGTACAAGAGTTATTTCTGCGAAAAATCTGCAATAACCCAAACTAACAATTGTAACATAATGTGGCGAGAAGGTAAAATGTTTTCATTGAACAATATGATGTCGTGCACGGCAGGAATCAGTGAAAACCATGCAGACAAAGGATTTACATAGCTGGAATTTGTCTTACTCGCAGGCGCGTGACTGCCAGAATACACTCGCCTCGAAGGTGCGGTTTACACCTCAGAAAAAACAACCGAAACTAATCGCCGGTATCGATTGTGCCTTCAGCAGGGACGGCAAAAAGATTATTGCCGCTGTTGTTGTGCTCAGGCTGCCGGACTTTGCCCTCGTAGAAACCACAAATGCTGTACGAAAAGTGACCTTTCCCTACATCCCGGGGCTGCTTTCTTTTCGCGAGGCCCCGGCCTGTATAGCCGCAGTCAGGAAGCTGAAAACTGTTCCGGCTGTGTTCATTGTCGACGGCCAGGGCATTGCCCATCCCCGGCGGCTGGGCCTGGCGGCACATCTGGGCCTGTTTTTCGATAAGCCGACCGTCGGCTGTGCAAAAAGCAGGCTCACCGGTTATTTTGAAAATCCACCGCTTGAAAAAGGTGCATATAGTCTGTTGAAAGACAAAAAAAGCGCGAAACAAGATACGCAGCACACAATACGCGATACGCAATACGAGACTATCGGTGCGGTGGTAAGGACCCGCGCGAACGTCAAGCCCCTTTTTGTTTCAGTGGGAAATAAATGTACGCTTGAAGATGCGATTAAAACTACCCTCGGCTGTACAACCAAATATCGTCTGCCCGAGCCCACACGCCTCGCTCATCAACTGGTCAGCAAGCTAAGATTGAAAGCCTGAGAGGAGTAGAGTTCTACTTATCCTGAATTACAGTGGCTGTTTTTATCACGACCGGCTCAACGGGGACATCGTCCATACCTGCCTTGCTGGTAGTATTCACGGCTGCGATCTTATCCGCTGTGTCCATACCTTCGATAACTTTACCAAATACCGCATATCCGGGGTTGCTGCTGTCAACATAATTTAGAAATTCATTGTTTGTATGATTGACAAAAAACTGCGCCGTCGCGCTGTCGGGATCACTGGTGCGGGCCATTGCGATAGTTCCCCGGTCGTTTTTCAATCCATTGCCTGCCTCGTTGACAATCGGATCACGCGTTTCTTTCTTGACCATCTGTTCTGTGAATCCGCCACCCTGTATCATAAAATCGGGTATCACCCGGTGAAATATAGTACCGTCGTAAAAGCCTTCTTCGACATATCGAAGAAAATTCTTTGTCGTAACAGGTGCCGCTTCTCTGTTCAGATTGATAATCATGTCCCCCATGGTTGTTTGAAGTTTGATCCTCTTCGTGCCTGCGTCCATATTCGTTGACTCCTTTCTTGTCTTGCTGCCGCGGTTAGTCATCAAATCGGGATTTATTAGTTTGGCCTGTTATGTGCTGTCTGCTATTTTCTCTTTCCATTTGTGTTTTTTGATTGAGTTCAGGATTTCCTGGGCACATTGAAGGGCGGCCAGGCCCTCTTCGGCGCTGACCTCGGGTCGAAGATGTTTGTCCGAAACGGCCCTGAGAAAGGCCTCCTGCTGTACGCGGACAGGCTCCTTGTCATCTATAGCAAGATGCTCCATGTGCAATAAATCCGGCCAGTTGACCGTTGTCATGTCAAAGTCTCCGCCTTCCTTGCGTTCTTGTATCCACTTGACAACGTTAATATTTGGATCGGCCTTGATGATCATGCCGCTTTTTTTAAGGTAATCCAAACTCAAATAGGCCTGCCTGCTGAACACCCGCACTTTTCTTTCCGTTTTAAGGGCAAGTCGCGACGCAGTGATGTTTGCAATACAGCCGTTCTCAAACACGATTCTGGCGTTACATATATCCTCCTTATCATCGGCAATGACGCCGACCCCTACCGCATCCACTTTCTTTATCTTGCTTGACGCCAGAGACAGGATAATATCTATGTCGTGTATCATCACATCAAGCACAACTCCGATGTCCGTCGAGCGGAACGGATATGGACTGATGCGGTTGACCTCTATAAACTTCGGCTCGATATCCAGCCGCTTCATCGCCTGCACAACCGGATTGCATCGCTCGGAGTGACCAACCGCCACGACGCTGTTGTTTTTTCGTGCAAGGGCCGTGATTTTTTTGCCTTCTCTGACACTGGTCGCGAGAGGTTTTTCAATAAGTACGGCAATCTTGTTTTTGATAAATATTTTCGACAGCTTCATGTGTGTTACCGTCGGAGTAGCTATCGTTACCGCATCAACCTTGTCCAGTAGGTCCGCAGAATCAGTAAAGGCCCTGCATCCATATTGATTGGCCATGCGATTTGCCTTCTCAGCGTCTATATCTACCACGGCTACCAGTTCACTCTGCGGAAGCTGGTCGTAGACCTTCGCGTGTATCGCTCCCATTTTGCCGACGCCTACAACGGCGGTGCGTATCTTATCCACTGGTTATTTCCTTGTCGTCTCTGCCCCTGCTGAAGCATCGCGTTTCTGTAATCATCTGAATTTCTCGAGGTATCTGCCGTACCGGTGCTCGCTGCTTTTGATTATCATATCGACCATGGCACGGACATTCTCATCCAGTCCGTCCTCCTGTGCCAGTGCCTTTGCATTCTCCACTAGCGCATCATCGTTGCGGTAAAGCCTCTTGTACGCCTCGAATATTTTCTCCTGTTGCTCTTCACTGAAACCGCCCCTGTCCAGACCTCGCTTATTAACGCCGCGAATTCTCGCCGGATAGTGGCCGCTGACAATCAAAAAGGGCGGTATATCCCGGGTAATACCTGCGAGTCCCGCTGCGTAGCACCATTTGCCAATGGTTACAAACTGGTGCATACCTGCAAGTCCGCTAAACCATGCTCCGGTCTCAACCTTGCAATGGCCGCCTATCTGAACGAAGTTGCTCATAACAATCTTATCTTCAAGCGTGCAGTCATGCCCGATATGCACGCCGATCATCAAAAGATTATCATTACCTATTCTCGTAAATTCCCCCTTCCTGGAACTCGGGTGCACTGTCACCTGCTCACGAAAGGTGTTTCTGTCGCCTATCAGTAGTCCGCCGGTCTCTATGTCCGGGCTCAGACCCAGTATTTGAGGGGTATCGCCAATCACACAATTGCTAAAAAAGTGATTATTCTTCCCGATCTTGACATTTTTGTTAATCACTACATTAGCATCGAGGACCGTGCCGGAACCGATTGAGACCGAGCCGCCGATAACACAATTGGGCCCGATTGTTACGTCCTCTGCCAACTGAGTATCTTTTGCTACCACCGCACTGGAATGTACTTTGATCATTTTCGGTTTTCACCTGAATTTAACATGCAAAGTTCATAAATACTACTATACCTTCCCTTCGTCGACGAGCATAAATTTGATTTGAGCTTCGGCGGCTACCGCGTCACCTACCATCGCCCTGCATCGGCACTGGGCCGTTCTTTTTCGAAGACGCACGGTCTCGGCGGTAAGGATAAGCTGGTCACCGGGGACAACAGGTTTCCGCAATTTTACCTCGTCCATGCTCAGCAGTACAGCCAGCTTACCGGTGTGTTCCAGCCTCTGCGCAAATAACAGGCCGGATACCTGTGCCATCGCTTCTACAATTAGAACGCCCGGCATAATCGGCGTACCCGGAAAATGACCCTGGAAAAACTGTTCATTGAAGCTTACATTTTTAATCCCTTTTATTCGGCTGTCACCTTCAATTTCGACTATTTTGTCCACCAGCAAAAAGGGATATCTGTGCGGCAGAATCTTGGCAATCTGCTTGATATCCAGGAGTGCGTCGGTTCCGAACTTTTGCATCCGCTCCTGCCGCTCGGCCGCTTCATACAGCTTTTTTGCAAGCTGCTGGTTCAACGCATGACCGCTCTTATAGGCCACCACCCTCCCCGAGATACCTCGGCCAACCAGCGCAAGATCACCAATCAAGTCGGCGATCTTATGCCTCACGCACTCGTTGGGAAATCTGAAACTGTTCTTGATGGGTCCGTCTGAGTTGAGAACCAGAATATCACGGGCAGTTAGATGCGTCCCCATCCCGCGGGCCTGAAATTGCTTGGCCTCGGCTTCGAGCAAAAATGTTCGGGCCGGTGCCAGGTTCTTCTCAAAGTTTTCCGATGTTAGCCGACAGCTAAAAATCTGTCTGCCAATCCCCGTGTGGCCTGAGTAATCCAGGTCGTAGGTGAGATTTAATCCGTCATCGGCGTAAGGCAGGGCATATATCGATGCGTCACCGGCTGTTAGGCTTATCGGTTCGGTGATAATAAATTCTTTCCGTTTCTCAGACTGCTCAACCAGCCCGGTGTGCTTTAGAACTTTGAAATACTCGGCACAACTGCAATCCGCGGCAGGCAGCTCCGGACCTTCGACTTCTATGACCAGATTATCGATTGTTAACGCATTGATTGCAGCAAGACAATGTTCGACCGTTTCTATACTGACCCGGCCTTTCTTTATCGTTGTTCGACGGCTTCGCTCGGCAAGATTACTGGCGACAGCCTTGATCCGTACGGCCTCCGGGACATCGGTCCGTATGAAAACCACGCCGGAATCTGCGGGGGCGGGACGGAATACAACCTTTGCTTCCTTGCCCCCGAACATGCCGCGACCGGTAAGTCTGTTTTCAGTTTTTATCGTCTTTTGCAGCTTCAAGTTTGTCAACCCTCTTGCTCAGTTGTTTGAACTGCTTGTTGAGCTTCGGTAAACGCATTGTCAGGCCGATTATATGCAGCGCCTCTTTTCTGTCGATTGCCGGAGAGCCAACGACCGTTATACCGTCCTTTATATTGTTCATAACCCCGGCCTGAGCGCCCACTATTGCACCATCTCCAATCTCTATATTGTCCGCAAGACCCACCTGCCCGGCCAGAACAACGCCGTCGCCGAGTTTGCAGCTGCCTGAAATCCCCACCAGACCTGCTATAAGGCAGTGCTTGCCGATCACTACATTATGCGCGATTTGGACCAGGTTATCTATCTTTGTTCCTGCCCCGATTATGGTATTTCCGAATTTGGCTCTGTCAATACAGCAGTTGGCTCCTATTTCGACAAAGTCTTCAATCACTACCCCACCATTGTGAGGAATGAGTTTATGGCTGCCGTCGATAAGTGAATACCCGAAACCGGTTGAGCCTACGGTGGAGTTTGCCTGAATAACCACGTTGCTGCCGATGGTGCAGTTGTGATAAACCACAACATTGCTGTCGAAGCGACAATTGCTGCCGACCTTCGAGTTCTCACCTATCTTGCATCCACTGCCGATTATACTGTTCGGCCCAATGTCAACCTCGTCCTCAATAACAACGCCGGCTCCGATAGAAGCACCCTCACCTATATGGGCACTGTCGGCAACCTTCGCGGTTGGATCAATTCCTTCTGCTGCGGGCTTCAATTTGGGCGCGAGTATACTCAGGGCTTCTATTAGGGCGGAATTTACATTTTTCACAATTAATTGCGGCTTGTCTATATCCTCGATTCGTTTGCCTGTAATGACCGCCCCCGCAAGGGATTGCTTGACCACTGACAGATACTTTCCATCTGCGGTTGTTCCGGCCGGCACGTAGTGAAGTTTTGAGTCCCTGATAAAAGCAACTTCGTTCTTACCGGCCGCTTCTATCGTTGCGACGGCGCTTATCTGTCCGGTGCCGTCTCCCACTAGTTCGGCATCTAACCGTTCAGCCAATTGTGTAACCGTCATTTTCATTAGAATTTCCTGTTACCTTCAATTTCACTTCTCTCCTCCGTATTCACTTGTCCTTAATCTCACATTTCCCGCATATATTCTTAAATAACACCTATTATCTTCCCAAAACTGCCTGAAATGGTCAAGAGTTTTCTTTTCCCACCCCCTTTTACTCAAATTTTCCACAAAAACTACTCTTTTCTGCCCTCATTTACTCATCCACTCATTCGCCGTGCGACAAACGATTTGCGACGAGCCACAAAGCCCCCATTTTCTTCCGCCGCCTGTGATCGGCGGTAAAAAGTCCGCATTAGTCTCTTGTAAAAAGTCTATGTTTGTCAGTGTCTAAATAAAGCACTTTTTTCGTCATTTTTTTTGACTTGACAAGTCCCCTAGGTTATTGTAGAGTACCTTTAAGCAAATCTGAGAGGTTTTCTTTGTTGTTTCGTGTGGGTTTGGGCCGTTTGTTTTAGCGACAATCGGCTCAAAAAAGAGATATTGGGGGACTGGAGGACAGAAAGATGTGTGAGACGAGGATTTCAAGCCTTATAGGGAAAATCACTGTATTGGTAATGCTCGGTTTGTGCGTAAATACTGCTTTGGCTTTGGATGGATCAGGAACAGAGCAAGACCCTTGGCGGATAAAGTCATTAGATGACTTCAATGACTTTGCTGCTGATGCGAATTACTGGGATGGCTATACCCGTCTTGAAACTGATGTTAATCTTACTGGGCAAACCTACACCACTTCCGTAATTGCTCCGGATGTGAATAACGTGGATTCTGGATTTCAAGGCACTCCCTTTTACGGTGTCTTTGACGGAAACGACCATAAGGTCATAAACTTGA
>SMTZ1_10003932_pt1 | contig 14944 bp, 8 predicted proteins | sample DeeMarSWOR136_30_FD_25667 | JGI IMG/M metagenome (IMG submission 25667)
GATTTTGCCTCTAAGAGCTCTTTATATTTTGACTCCCTATCTGCGCTTAGATCTGTGTCAGTCTTATGCAATTTCCCCTCAATATGTTCTACTTCTTGAAAGGATTCCATATTATATTATCTTAATATTAGCCAAAAAAACTATTCCAGGCAAACTACTAAAAATGATTTATGTTCTCGCCATGTTAAAGGAATCACAAATGATTGAATATTTTCGGGCAGCTTAATATCCTTAGCTTTACCTTCTACAACAACAGGAACAGAAATCATAAAATCACTGCCATAAGCTTGGCGTACATTTCCCGATATTGTATTAGCTATCTCACCGACTAAATCTTTAATATCATCCCTTCCAACCTCTTCGATTCCCAAAATTATATGCGCTATTTCATGCAACATCGCTTGCGTCGCTGTAATATACACACTCCCTTTCCTTTTTCCGGAAATACCGATTATACCCGTATATTCCAACACAACAGGTGATTCATCCTTAATATATGGAATGCCTGTAGCTGCCTTTTCATTAGTAACTTCTTCAAAGTAATTTACTGTACTATCAATGAAAAAATGAAGATCGGTTTCTTTCATGAATACTTCTCCTGAACTAGTAATTATTCTTGTCTAATAATTCTTTCAAATGATTCTTTCAGTTTTTCGGGTGTGAAGGGTTTAGGTAAAAAACTTTTAGCTCCTAGCTTAATTGCTTTTAATCCAGTCGCCTTATCGGATAATGCAGTTACCACCATCACTTTCACAGATTTATCAATTTTTAACATTTCCTCTAAAACCGTCAAGCCATCAATTTCAGGCATGGTTATATCCAAGGTGACTATTTCGGGTTTCATTTCTTTAAAAACTTCTATTGCGGCTTTACCATCTTCGGCAGTGCCTACAACTTCAATATTAAAATCCTTTAAATATTTATGAATCGCCTGCCTGATGATTACTGAATCATCAACGATCATCAATCGTACCTTTTTGCCCATGATCCCTCCTACTTCTTCCCCTAATTATGTATATAAAAAATTCTATTTTTCAGCTAAACATTTTCAGAAATTAAAGGATACTCCTGATTCTTTCTATTAATTATCGACACCTTGCTCAGTTAATTAAGGGATATTGAATTTTTATCCTTTAGCGGTAATTTAACTATAAATTCACAATAGTTACCGAGAGAACTATTTATATTAATTACTCCATTATATTTTTTAATTTTATCTTTAATAATATTCATGCCCATCCCACGACCAGCTACCAGATCCGCTTTCTCCTGGGTAGAAATTCCAGGTTCAAATATCAATTCTCGTAATTGCTTTTCATCCCATCTTTCTATTTCCTCCTCACGCCACCTGCCACTGGCCTGTGCTTTCTGCTTTAATTTATCTAATTGCAATCCGCGTCCATCATCTTTAAAGGAAAATTCGAAGTAGCCATTTTCAAGTTTTGAACTAAGTTCGATAGTAGCCACTTTATTTTTACTCAAGTTCTTTCTTTCTCGAATATCTTCAATACCATGGTAAATCGAGTTACGAGCAAATTGAACCAAAAGATCTTTAATAAGCAAGCGATATTTATTTGGAATTGACATACCGTCAAAATTAGTATATATAAATCTTATCCGTTTATTCAAATCTCTACTAAGGTTATTGATGAAATTCTGTAAAGAATTTAAAAGTTTCTCATTCTCATAGCTTCTTTTAGGCCTGAAGTGATCTTGAATATTGCTTATTTTATGAATGATTGTTTTCACGTCATTGATAGAAGATTGCATTTCACTAATCTTTAGATTCAAGGATACAAAGTCTTTTCCATTCAAAGCTTTAAATTCCTTCATCTCCTTAATTTTATCTTCGCATTGGTGGGCAATCTCGGCAAAAAGGGTTAAATCCAAGAGACTTGCGTTGCCCTTAACAAGGTGTACTGAGCGATAAATTTTATCAAGAATATCATGATAATTGGTCTTGTCAGCACTCATCTTTAAAGTCAGATTGATGTCATTAATTTCATTTTGAGCGCTCTCGATGAACTCCTGAATTAATGATGGCTCCACATGAAGCAGATTAAGCAACCATTCCATTTGTCTTTTTGATTGCTCTTGCGATTCTAGCAGGCGCTTTTCTAGCTGTACTTGCTCTGTGATGTCATTTACCGTTACAATTAAACTAACTATAACCTTATTGACACAAACACGTTTAAACTTGAAATCTGCATATTTGGTTATGGTTAAAAATTGATTGGTCTGTTTAAAATTTAACTCGATCATAGTTAATGGATTTAACTCAGAAATATTTTCTTCATCAATATTGACATCAAACATTAATTCTAGATATTCTCGAGCATTTGAAAGAGTACTTTCAGGTACTTTATCTTTAAGTAATTCCAGGATGCTTTTCTTTGCTAGCTTATTTTCAATAAAAAAGTTTTCCATCGCCTTTGAATACTGGGATCCTATTTCGAAGTTGGAATTCAAAAGAAACAATCCTTCTTCCACATTGCGCATAATATCATCGGTCTCTTTCATTGCTTTGCGCAGATTATTTCTTGACTTTCGTAACTCCTTCTCGGCAAGTTTCCGTTCATGGATTTCTTCTTGTGCTTTTTGATATAACCGTGCATTTTCGATAGCTGTGGCAATTTGCGAGCTCAACGTTTCGGTTGCTGCTATATCACTTTTATCAAATGCATTTAACCGATCGCTTTGTACATCAAACACTCCAATAACTTTGTTACCGCTCATAATAGGTACAGCTAATTCAGATTGAGTTACTTCTTCGGCTTTCTTAACATAATTGGGATTTTTACTCACATCGTTACTATGTTGCGTTTTGCCCGTCAGAGCTGCGGCACCTATCATGCCCTCGCCCATCTTAATTGATAAATTTGAGGGAAATATATGTGCATACCCACCGGCGATAGATTTGAGTTTGAAAGTCTCTTCGTCTTGATCAAGTAATAACAACATAACACTATGATAATCAAAAGCTTCTAAGATGCTGTTTACTATTTCTTTTAATAGTTCGTCTACCTCTAACTTACTGCTCACTCTTTTCCCCACCTCATTTATCAGAGCTGCTTGAATGGCGCGGCGTTGAGCTTCCTTCTCTGCCTTAATGCGTTCGGAAATATCCCTCACAATGCTTAGAGAAGCAGGACGTCCTTCATACTCTAACTCATCCGACAGTACTTCAACATCAAAGTGCTTTCCATCTTTCCTTACATGCGTGTAGGTAAACGGTATGTCCTTATTTTTAATTCTCAGCCGTTTCTGTACTTTTTGAATCTCCTCTGGAGGGTGTAAATCAAGAGGTGTCATATTTCTTATTTCATTTCTGCTGAAACCGTATACTCTCTCAACCGAATCATTACAATCAAGAAAACGAAATGTCTCCTTATCAAAGATGAAAATAGGATCTGCAATATGATTGAAAAGACGATAATACTTCTTCTCGCTCTCTTGCAATGCACTTTCTGCCTGTCTGCGCTTTACTTCTGCCTCATGCAATTTTCTGCTTTCCTGGGCATCATAGTATAGAGCTGCAGCGCCCAAGATAGCAATATGTTCTTGTTTTGAGATTTCAATACACAGTCTATTTATAGATTGAGTAAATGTAAAAGATTTTAATTGATCCCAGAGTTTCTGCTTAAAATAGGGATATGCTCTACTTATCTGCCCACCTAAAATAATTATTTCCGGATCTACTGCGTATATAATAGTCTGAAGTGCATCACTTAAATGTTCTCCATAAGAATCAAATACGTCCTTAGCCCATAAATCTTCCTTTATGGCTAAATCAAAAACTTGTTCAAAATTTTTATGATGTACCTCTTGAAAAAACTGTGTACTACAATAATATTCATAATTATGGTTCTTATAACTAATACTGCCAAATTCTCCTGCACCACAATTACCGCCGGAATGTAGTTTATTATCTATAATTACACCAGCACCAACACCTTCTCCGATAATTAATCCCACCGCATTTGAGTATTTACGTGCCATGCCAAAATATTTTTCTCCAACAGTAAAACAATTAGCATCGTTATTAACATATACAGGCACTTTGAATTGTTCTTCCAACACTCTTTTTAATTGAACATTATTCCACGATTTTATTCTGGAAACACTAAATACTACTCCCTGATCTAAATCAACAGCGCCTGGAACACCAATACCAATGCCGATTATATGCTCATCAAACAATCCATCGATACCATTAATTATCTCCTCTATAGTCTTTTCCTGGGTATCGTCACATGATAATTTAAAAGCATTATAAGCAACAACTCGATCGTTTTGTACTTTACCAATGCGTACATTTGGACCGTCAATATCAACGCCAATGATTGGTTTATTGGGCATTTTTGCGCTCCAAATTATGATTTAATCTGTGGCATAAACAAATTTATCCTGTTTTATATGACTATCACCTTTCTTTATAAGAGGTAACCATACCACAAATTCACAGTATTTTCCAGGTTTAGAATCTATCTCAACATGTCCTCCTAAGCGATCGATTTTGTCTTTTACGATATCCATTCCAACACCTCTACCCGCAATTAAATTTGCCTTATCAAGTGTGGAAATGCCTGTTGTGAAAATAGCCTGGCACACCTGCTCATCACTCCAATTATTTACTTCTTTCTCACTCCATTTTCCAGATGCTTTAGCTTTCATGCGTAGTTTTTCTACTTGTAATCCACGACCGTCATCGCGGATTTTGAATTTGAAGTTTTTATTATCCACTAAAGTTGCAATTTCGATATAGCCACATTCATCTTTATCTAATCGCCTACGCTCGTCTGGTGTCTCTAAACCGTGGTAAACAGCATTCCGTACCATCTGGATTATAATTTCCCTTGTACTTAACCGGTATTCATATGGTATAGATCCTACTTCGAAATCATTATGGATAAATTTTATATTTTTATTTGTATCATTAGCCAAATTGTTAATCAAATTTTGTAAAGAATTAATGAACACTTTTTCTTCATAACTACGCTTAGGTCTAAAGTGGGAACGAATATTGACGATTCGCTCGACTAAATTATTAATCTCGCTCAGCGTTTTCTTCATATCACTTAGCTGCAGTATCAGCGGTACAAAATCCGCACCAGATTTCTTCTTTTTCTTTTTAAGATTGTTAATATTTTCTTCAAATTCATGTGCCCTTTCTACAAAAAACTTTAAATCAAGTAAGCTGGCACTACCCTTAACTATGTGAATGGCACGATATATCTTCTCAAGGGTTTTGTCAAAATCATTCTCATTCTCATCATCTTCTAATACTTTATCAATATAATTAAATTCCATGCCAACACTGTCCATAAATTCTCTTAGTAATTGTGGTTCGACATGCAGAATACTCAAGAGACGATCCATCTGCTTTTTACCATATGCCTCCGACTCCTCTAATTTTTTTGCAAGTTTTATCTGCTTTGTCAGATCATTAATAGTCACAATTAGTTCAAGGGTCTTGCCATTATTAGCAATACGTTTAAATTTGAATGAAAAATACTTAGAATCAGACCAGACCTGGTCATCGTTCTTATGATTAAATTCAATTTCACTCAATGGATTTAATTCTTGTAGTGTCAACTCTGAAACTTTATCATCAAACATCAATTCCAAAAAGTCTTTTACCATATTTAGATTTTTTTTGCTTATTTTATCTTGTAAAATCTCAATGAAATTTTTATGTTTGATTTCCTGTCCACCAAAAATCCTGTTTAATGCAGCAGAATGTTGAGATTTAATACAGAAATCTCTATCCAATAAAAATAGCCCTTCTTCAACGTTATTTAAGATATTATCTGTTTCGCTGATAGCGATTAATAGTTCTTGATTGGTTTGTTTAATTTCCTCAGTTCTCAAGTTTACCTGTTCTTCTAGCATCTTCTTCTGCTTTTCAATTCTTTTTACCCTTTGACGGGAAAAGCCATATATCAGCCCCATGATTACTATACCAGCAATTAGTCTGAACCACCATGTTTGCCAATAGGGGGGCGTAATATAGATGGTTACATTCGTTCCTTTATCATTCCATATACCATCACTATTTGCACCTTTCACCATGAAAATATATTTACCACCATCTATATTGGTATAATTGGCATACCTTCGCGATCCACACTTGATCCAGTCTGGATCTATACCCTGTAACATATATGCATATTGATTTTTCTCTGGATTGGTGAAATCTAAAGCGGCAAATTCAAAAGAGAAAAAATTTTGCATATAAGATAATTTAATATTCTGAACCTCTGAGATTGATCGATCCAGGTGTGCTTCTTTATCGAAAATCTTAAATGATGTTAAAACAATTGGGGGAATAAATTGATTGTCTTTAATTTCATCGGGATAAAATCTATTATAACCATTAATACCACCAAAAAACATTTCACCACTTGCTTTTTTAAAATATGCACCGCCATTAAATTCATTGCTTTGCAAACCATCGTTGACATCATAATTTTTAAATGTTTTTGTAGTGGTATTAAATTTCGATATACCTTTATTGGTACTAATCCATAAATTAGCATTCTCATCATTTAGAATACCGTATATAGCATTGTTTGCTAAGCCATCCTTCTCGGTAAAGCAATTGAATATCTCTTTTTTAGGATCAAATCTAGTTAAGCCACCACCATAAGTACCGATCCATAAAATGCCCATCTCGTCTTCATGGATGGCCAAGACCCGGTCATGGCTAATACTGTTCTCATCTTCAGGATTATGTTTATAAGATAAAAACAGCTCCTGATCAGGATAGAATTTATTCAATCCACCGTAAGTTCCGATCCAGATAATACCTGTTTTAGTTTCATGAATACAGCGTATACGATTATCACTTATACTGTAAGGTTCATTTTGATCATGTTTAAAATGCTCAAAGTTCTTTTGTCGGCGATTAAATTTATCTAAGCCATCCCAGGTCCCAACCCAAAGTGTGCCAGTGCGATCCTCAAGAATTGCTCGAACGGTATTATTGCTTAAACTGGTTGAGTCTTCGGGATCATGCATGTATCGTACGAACCTTTCCTTTTTTTCCAAATACCTATTAAGACCCCCATCTTTAGTTCCAAACCATAAGCAACCTGAACGGTCCTGATAAATAACCCTGACAATATCATCACTCAGGCTGTTGGGATCACTTGGGTCATGTCTATAGATCGTTAGTTTATGATCTTTAGGACTATATTTGTTTAAACCTTTGTTTGTTCCAATCCAGAGGTATCCCGCTTTATCTACAAAAATAGACCAGACATTATTGTCGTTTATGCTATTGGGATCACCAGCTATGCTGCTGTAATGGCCAAAGGTCCGTTTACGCCAATCAAAATGATTTAATCCACCGCCATAGGTTCCGATCCAGATGGTTCCTGATCGATCCTGATATACGGCTCTTACCAGATCATTGCTCAGACTATGGGGATCTGATGGATTGTTTCTGATTTGCCAAAATCTTTCATTGGATTTATTGAAAAAGTTAAGTCCAGCGTCAGTAGCAAGCCAGAGGATATGATATTTATCTTCGAAAATCGAATAGATCTTATTGTTATTTATGGTATATGGATCATCTGGATCATGTTGATACCTTTGAAAATGGCCTGTCTTTTTATTAAAGCGATTCAAACCATTTTCAGTTCCAATCCATAAATAGCCTTCACTATCTTCAAAAATACTTCTAACCGTATTATCGCTTATACTATATGGATCATCGGGATTATACTGATAAGTATGAAATGTTATATCTTTTCCTTCATTAGACATAAGACAGCACAAACCGGCTCCAATCGTTCCGATCCATAACACACCATCGCTATCTTCAAGAAGCGCTGCAATGGTGTTGCTACTTAACGAATTTTCAATCTCTTGATCCTTTTTAAATTGTATAAAACCATTAGTCTTAACATCAAATTGATTTAATCCACCATTACTAGTACCAGCCCAAATCGTACCACTTTGATCACAATAAACGCTCAATACATGATTATCACTCAGGCTATTTATATTATGTTCTTCATACTTATAGCGTATGAAGATTTCTCTCTTTCTATCGAATTTGCATAATCCACCGCCAGAAGTACCAACCCAGATATTGCCTGATTTATCCTCATAGATGGCATTAATCCAGTCATCAGACAAAGATAGTGAATCTTGGGGATTATGCTTATATACCTTGAAATTGTATCCATCATATTTATTCAGACCATCCTGGGTTCCAAACCATAAAAAACCCTTGCTATCCTGCATAATCACGAAAACTGAACTCTGGGAAAGTCCCTGTTCTATGGATATACGTTCAAAATTGATTGAAAAAGTTTGTGCCCAGACGCTACTCGAGATGCCAAAAAGGAAGCATATAATTAACAAGAAATGACTGAATGTCAAAGCTTTACTAAGTCCACGGATTGAATTAGTCTGGAAAATTGGAATTAAATAAATCAGTTTGAACATTTCTCTTCACCATGATTATAATTTTTAACTCCGGTTCACTCCATATTCATTTGCTTGATGCGCAGTCCCGTCGTATAGTCAAATGACATTTGAGCATGCCCTAAACCTACCGTCCAAGGGGTATATTTACTTAAATCTTTATGTATATATTCGGCTATTGAATTAATTTCTTGATATATCAGCGGGCAACAATGTGAGTGATTTTGATTAGAAATTAATAAAGAAGACGATCGAAGGCTTTTTTTAGCTTTACAGGACCAAATGGTTTAGTCAGAAAGTTTGTGGCACCACTTTTAATTGCTTTCAGTCCGGTAGCCTTATCTGCCAAGGCAGTTATTACGATAATATGTGTTTGCTGATTAATTTTTATCATTTCCTCTAAGACATGAAAACCGTCCAATCCCGGCATTGTAATGTCCAGTGTAACAAAATCCGGCCTAAACTTTTTAAAAAGCTCTAACGCATCCTCACCATTGCTTGCATTACCGACTATTTTTAGATTGTATTCTTCTAAAAATTTTTTAATCGCTTTACGTACAACCAGAGAATCATCCACAATCAATAGAGTTTTTTGTTGTTCATCCATCGTTAAGCTTATTTATTCCTGAGATATTTTAATATACGCGTTTATCATTTTTAATTCAACATGAGGTTTAGGAGATAAGCAATAAAATTTCAAGAATAAATCTGGATCTTACGGGAAAGTTATTATTGTGTTAGTTTTCCATTACCACTCTTATTTTCTTTGCTATGTCATGAATGGAAAATGGTTTTTGAATAAAATTAATACCTTTATTTAACCTTCCACTACGCACGATGTGATTATCCGTATAACCAGAAGTAAATATTATTTTTACATTTGGTATAATCTTTTTAACCGCTTCTGCAAGTTCTTTACCACCCATTTCAGGCATCACTACATCTGTTATCAATAGATCAATACCCAATCTTTTCTTTTGTAGTAACTTTAAAGCTTGCACGCCATTACATGCTTCATATATTTGATACTGTAAAGACTTCAATGCACTGCATACAAACTTTCGAATATCACTGTCGTCTTCAACAAACAAAATTGTTTCTTTTCCACTCATTAAATCCACAGCTAAATCATCGCCATATTCTACAGTCATATCCTCTTCGGTACATGGCCAATAGATCTTAAAAGTTGATCCCGTGCCGGGTTCACTATAGACATAAATGCTACCGGTATTCTGTTTTACGATTCCATATACTGTGGATAAACCCAAACCAGTGCCTTTCCCCCGCTCTTTTGTTGTATAAAATGGCTCAAAGATCTTAGAAATAGCCTCTTCATCCATACCAATTCCTGTATCACTAACACTTATCAATATATATTGGCCAACAGCACTACCTGGATGATTAGCGACGTAATGCGGATCTAAATAGACCTCCTTTGTCTCTACAGTAATTTTCTTCTCAACTGTATTATTCGTTTTTTGACTAATCGCATCTCTAGCATTGATTACCAGATTAACCAATACCTGTTCGATCTGGCCGGGATCTGCTTTTATATGGCTTAGATCTTTTGATAAGACTGCTTTAAGATTTATATCTTCACCTATCAATCTGCGCAGCATTTTTTCCAGGTCTAAGATAATATTATTGATATCGACGATTTTCGGCTCAATAATCTGTTTTCGACTAAAAGCCAAGAGCTGTCGGGTTAAGTTTTCCGCATTTTTCACACCTTTGAGAATTCCCATTATATATTTATAATTTGTATCTTGTTTGTTCATATTAAGCAGAACCAGATCTGAATACCCTTTTACCGCAGTAAGAATATTATTAAAATCATGAGCAATCCCACCCGCTAAATGACCGATAGACTCCATTTTCTGTGACTGTATTAACTGTTGTTCCAGTTTTTTACGCATCGTGACATCTCTGAGTATGCCGTGATAAGCCAGAATTTTACCTTGTTCATCCCTTACTGCAGTCGTTGTTTCGAGCACTTCTACGTGTTGTCCATCTTTTCTTTTTAAAATTAATTCAAAGTCTTTAATGTGACCCTGTTGTTCTAAAATGGAACCATAATTTTCCCGGTCGCTGGCAGTAGCATAAAGCTGTTTAGCATTGGTCTTACAGATTTCCTCCTTTGAACCATAACCGAATAATTCAAGTCCTGCCGGATTGATATCCAATATTTTTCCCCCAGGGGTACTGATAAATACAACATCTTTTGATTTTTCAAACAGCGTACGATACTTTTGTTCTGATTGAGTTAACAATTCCCCCGCTCTTTTCCTTTCTAACGTTATAACCAGCATATCACCTATGATTTTAATTAATGAATCTATCTCGCCTGTCCAATCTTGTCTGTCTCTGATAGATTCCAGACCGATAAAACCAACCACTTCACCTTCAAATATCATAGGTGCCCGAATTAGTGATTTTATTCCCTTTGATTGTAACCATAACTTTTCTCTAACAGCTTCTGGTGGTAATTTAGAGATATTATTAACTCGAATTGTCTCGAATTTTTTAATCCGATTTCCAAACCAGGGCAAGTTATTTAGTTTCATCCCTCTGAGTTTCTTAAGCTTTGCAGGTATATCATTGCTGCACCATTGGAACTTATTATGCTGTGCCTGTCCATTTTTCTGAAATAAATAAATATAACTACAATCGGCATTAACAAATTCACCAATAGTTTGCAGCGTATCTTGAACACCCATATCGATTTCATCTCGTTCAAGGTGGATAAATCGAGTTGATAGAGCGGTTATGAGTTGTTCAATTTCCTCCCTGCGTTGTAAAGCGCGTTCAGCCTGTTGGCGCTCTCTAAATCTTTGCTGAAGTTCACGGTTAGCATTAACAAGTTGAAGGGTACGTTGTTCCACCCGTTCTTCTAATTTTCGGTTAGCTTCATCGACTTTTTTCTTCTCCTTTTCTAGGAGTGCTGTTTGTATGTAATTACGTCTCAAATAGAGTTCAATTGAGTAGCAGGCAATCATTCCTAGAATATTACCGGTAAGAAAGAAGAAATTATTATTAACTAAAATAACCCAGGGAGTAACATTTATAAATATTGCGCTTATTTCATAAGCAATAACAATCATCCAACCAGCAATAGATGCCCAAATAAATCTCAGTCTAAAAAAAGTGTAACCATATAAAAAAACCAATATCAACCCAGCATAATACGAATAATTACCTGGATAGGGGGCTATAATTGTCATGGCAATTATACCTAAGCCAGCTAAAAGGACAACAGAAGCTATCGCCACTTGCATATACTTCTTAAAAAATTGTGTAAATGAAAATAAATATATGGCTATAACGTAGGGTAGGAAAACCATAAAGCGGATGAACCACAAGTCGAGTTTGGCAGTCGGTGCTATCCAGGCATCTAATATACCAAACAGACTATAGACGAATATTGCCAGTAATAAACTAAGTCTTACTTGACGTAAGGAATTAGTGAAATAATCCTCCTGAAATGTTTTTTCCCTTTCCTTGGTGAAAGATAAGGTAATCAAATTCAGGGAAAATCCTTCATATTCAGAGAGGATAATTTTCATATTGTTACGATCTCCTCATGCTATATTAAACCAATTTCTCTTTTTCTACCTTCTTTATTAATACAAGTGTCATGTCATCCAATTGATCCTCTTGAAATGCTGAAACATCATTTATTATTTTATCGCGTATTTTACTTATAGGTAAATCGGCATATTGATCTAATGCCTGTTCCAGTCGATTCTGTCCATACATTTTACCCATTTTATTGGTTGCTTCAGTGATGCCGTCTGTATATAGAAGTACAATGTCACCATCATTAAGGTGGATCGTTGTATCCTTTTGAAAATTTCCAATCTTTTCAGAGATACCCAGCCATGTCCCGAGCGTTTCAACAACTTCTATCTTATTCAGAGCAGACCTGTAAATAATTACATCCTGGTGCTTGCCAGCCATCGTCATATTTGATGAGTTAAACTTAATGGCCATTAAAGTCATATAATGATCTGATCCAAGTCTTGCGATATTTTCCCTTATCACCGTGTTAACAGACTCCAGTACTTTTGAAGGCCTGGGATTACCTGAATTACATACCATAGACATAATACTGGTCTGAACCATCATCATGATTAATCCCGAATCGACTCCATGACCTGAAACGTCACCTATTGTGACCCATTTATCTCCATTATTTGTCTCGATAATATCATAGTAATCGCCCCCTACTTCCTTGGCAGGCACCATTTTAGCGGCAATTTCATAACCCCGTATCATTTCTTGGTCGGGCAGTAATGCTGTCTGAATTCGTTTTGCCAACTCCATTTCACTCCAGATTGCATCACGTGCTTTTTTCAGCTCAACGAGCAGAAAGAACTCTTGCTTGACCAAACGGTGTTTGACGTAGTTAATACTCACCGCTAAAATCGCTGTCGAGCATAAAAAGAAAAGATTGTTTATTAGGATGGATGATTCATATGGTTTTGCGGCGATTAAATTGAAAACTATATACATAGAGATAATGACCAGACTGTTAATCGCAGAATGAATAACACGCCATGGTAATAACAGAATTACACCGATTATGACCAGATTTAAACCGGCATAATACCTGGAATTAAAACCACCCAAATCGATAGTCATCAAAGTAATCATACCGGCAACGATTATAGATATTAAATAACCATGTAGATAGGAGTATTTACTGGGTTTTGTCTCGCGAATTATGAAATACTGGATAATAACAATAATTGTCGGCACCAGGCGATATAATCCAAATCGCGGTAGAAGGTCTTCTGGCATGGTAAAATAGTCCAGAATAAAAAATATCGGCACTAATGTAAAAGCGAACGTAGTAAGTGTTTTTAACCACGTATGTATAATACTATTTAAATAATCATCAAATTTTTCAGTTACAAAATTGAATGAATTTTCCACTGTATTTAATTTACCTTTTGCCATTTAGGTCCAATTATCTTTTAAAATACATTTATTTTAATCGACTGATATTCTGATATCGTTTCAATTTGAACATGCCCTCTTCTTAACATGCAAAAACATTTGACTTCCTGTATTCTCAAACAACACCGTTGCTTCAGCATCATCAACACCCTGTAATAAATCTAAAAACTCTTCCTCATTGCGGTAATAAAGCACCCAATCCAACCAATATTCCATATACACCCTGCTTGCATTGGATGTATGAAAATTACCGATAACCATTTCACCACCCGGTTTGAGTAACTGACATAATTTTGCCAAAACCGCCCGTGCAGCGGGAGGTGTAAGGTAGTCAAACAAACCCATGGAATAGATAAAATGATACTGCCCCCATTTACTTGTTATTCGCTCTGTTGTGAGCATTGTACGCACAGATTCATTCAGATAATCAACATCGATCTTCGCCTGTAAATCAATTTCAATTTGTTTAATTAACTGGGCGGCCTCGCTAAGTGCTGCCTGATCTTGATCGAGCAGAGAAAAATTATATTTTTCACAATCTTCTGGTGATATTAATATATTAATCAGTTCCAAAGCTGGCCCACAGGCCACTGATAACACATTTATGGTTCGACTAAACTCTTTCATAAGACCGGTATAAACGCGTCTTAACATGCTTGCAATAAGCTTCCTACGTGTTCGCACCGCCTGAGCAGCTGGATGTTCCATAGGGTGTTTGTGTAAAATTTTCGCAAAAGTTGTATTACCTTCATAGGCATTTGTATAAATCATGCGCATCATTTCTGAATCACCCGCATACCCTCTCGGCTTCATGTTGGTACGTAACATAATGGGAGAACAGGAAATGATATTCCAAAGCTGCCTTCTAAAATAATAACCGTGCCGCTCATGTTCATCAGCACTAAAATCGCTAACCAGGATTTGTAATTCTTCTATCTTTTCATCCAGAAAATTCATGAGTTTACGACCTTCGGTAGCAAGAATTGCCTTTTGAATAATTTGCTTTACATCTTCTTTTTCATCAGCGTATTCCTGATCGAGCTGGTCAAACACATGCTTATAAACGTTTAAATCATAGGTAAGGCTTGCGGTATATTCTTTGAATGATGATCTAATGCTATCTTTATGAGCTAATACCAATGGTAAATTGAAGAAAGCAGATTGCAGTTTAACAATTTTATGTTCAAAGAACAGGCTCCGAAAATCATATATGTCTCTAATAAAAATTAATCGGCCACTGATGCCATTATTACCTGAATCTTGTATCAGTTTACAAGGTCCAAGGATTATATCTTCACCATTGAAGCGTAACATAATTTTTGAAAATTCATGGCCACTTCGATATTTATTTCCATTATCAAACTTTATTCCTATAGAATATTTTGATAAATAATGTACGTTAATGGGAATTTTTTCTCTTCCCAAAAGTAAATGTGCTTCGACTGGCAACTTTTCTTCTATCATGCCTTTCAACACCCAATGATTTGCACTTTTTGATCTTTCGTCTGGAATATCTCCAGGGCAGTAAAGATTAACTCTTGCCATTTAA
>SMTZ1_10006914_pt1 | contig 14941 bp, 15 predicted proteins | sample DeeMarSWOR136_30_FD_25667 | JGI IMG/M metagenome (IMG submission 25667)
GACACGGCGTCTTTTGACGCCGCAGGGTCATAGAATAAATGAAAATAGCGCTTGAAGAAAGAATTTTCAATACCAGAGGAACCGCGGTGGTGTTGCTCATCGGGTAGCAATGTCTGCCACATATTCTTCAATATGCTTTCTCAATGCGCGGAACGCGAGCGCCCGGTGACTTATCCTGTTCTTTTCAGCTTTCTCCAGCTGTGCCATTGTCTTTCGAAGGGATGGAAGATAAAAGACAGGATCATAACCGAAACCGCCTTCCCCTTCGCACTTTTCTGTGATGATCCCGTTCACCCTGCCTTCCGTCACGTAATAGGTTGCAGGTCCATAGTAGAACACCGCACTGCACATGAACCACGCACCCCTTTCACTCCAGGGCACCCCCTGGAGTTTTTTCATGAGAAGTCTGTTGTTCTCCTCATCAGATGCATCGGGACCAGCGAAGCGTGCCGAACGAACGCCGGGTTTCCCATCCAAGTATGCGACACACAGTCCGGAATCGTCGGCAATTGCAGGAATTCCATACCGCTCGTATACCGCCTCTGCCTTTACCAGCGCATTTTCTTTGAAGGTCTTGCCCCTCTCCTCTATGGTCCCGCTGAAGCTTAGCTGATGAAGATCGACCAACCGCACCTTTTCAACAGAGATGATTTCCATGATCTCCGATATCTTTCCCCTATTTTTCGTGGCAATGACAATCTCAATCAATATAGATATCCCCTGTCAATTCAAGCCCTCTGTCCACTTTTTTAAGAAAGTCCTCCTCCAGGGCTGCGAAGAGCGGCGATACTTCGATTTTATATACCGGCAATCCGTCATTCCCGCGGGGAACCTTTATTCCCGCGTCTTCAAGCCAGCTCGCAAAGAATTGCAAAAGGTGTTTCAAGACCGTCTCCGGGGAATCTGGACCGGTCCTATTTTTCAGGGGTGAGAACTCCTCTTCTCTCCTTACCTCCATGATAATAGAGGCAATCGTCGACTTAAGTGCGTCAAAGATAAAGGTCTCTATCTTGTACCCGTTCGACTTGTTTGGCTCTACCTTCCTTCCTTTCTCATCCATGTAGGGTATGGTCTTATGGGCGAGATGTAAAGGAAGTGTAAAACCTCCCCGGCTGATGCGATCCGCAAAATCCAGGTTCACAATGTGAATTGCTATACTACCCGCGGTGAAGGACATTTCATTCAGTCCTTCGTGCTTTGATACCACCTCTTCAAGCTCGGAATACTCGATCACGGTTAACTTTCCGTCCTCGAGTGCAAACACTCCAACCTTCTCCTTCGGATCAGTCTTACGCACCGCCTTCGAAGACATCTCACATCCATTCATGCGATGGTAGCCGATGAACACGGGATCGAGGATCTTAACGAGCACGTTATCCACCTGGAAGTAAAAGATTTCCTGTATTCCCTGGCCCCTAAGCCAGGAAAAAAGGGCACCGGAGTTACTGAGTGCTGAAAAAGTCCCTCCGTGTCCAGTGGGGCTTAAAAATAGACCATGCCTGTCTCTCATCAAGATCTTGCCCCCTTCGTCGAGGGCCGGAAACATTCCCTGCTCTATGAATAGCACAATGTCCTTCTCGAGCCCGAAGTAATTGTTTTTCTCGAAAAACTGCACAGTTTGCTCTCTGTTGGTGCCGCTCACCATGATGATCCACGGAATCTGCGCACGGTATTTCCTCTGCATGAAGAGGATCTTTTCCGCATGGACCTGAAAGAGTGTCTTCCCCTTCACCGGCGTGACAGAAAAGGCGCCTTTCGGAATATCCAGACCGAGCCGGGAGCTCTGACCTCCTGCTGCAGTGAAACAGGCAATTCTGCCTCTTTTGAGGAGCTCCTCACCCGCGCTTTTCGCCTCATGTTCCCTTTCGATTTCAGCAGGAGTTTCTGGGATGGTGATAACCTTGGGGATTCCAATCTCATGCCTCTCCTGGAGCGGAGTGCGAAAGAGCCGCTTCGCCTCTTCTATGACCGCGTAATCGATGTTCCGTACCTCAGAGATCAGGGTATCCTTTTCTTCGTCACACAGGTCATCCCAGAATAGAAACAGGTGTCCCTGACCATTGGAAAAAGCACTTACGATGATGTGCTGTTCCTCAGCGTTCCTGCCCTTCTTCATGGCACTCCCCTTCCCCTGTACTGATATTCATGACGATTTTTTTGAACTCTTTGCCCCTGTGGAACTCGTTTTTGAACATCCCGAAACTGGCAAATCCGGGTGAAAGCAGCACGACTCCTCCCGCTGGCGTCATCAGGAAGGCGTCGCATACCGCGGACTGGAGGTTGTCATGAATCCTGTACTCTTTTTTTAGACCGCTTTTTACAAGGCGTTCTGTACCGCTCCCTCCCAGGAGAACGAGACTCAAAACTCTGTTCTCTATTGTACGAATGAACTCTGAAAGCTCAAGGTTTTTATCCGCTCCACCGGCAATAAGGGTGAGCTTTTCACTGAAGCTTCGTATTCCCTGTATTGCAGCCTGGGGAATCGTTGCAGCCGAATCATTGAAAAATCGTACTCCTCTACTGATTCCTACGTACTCGAGCCTGTGCTCAATGCCGTGTAAGCTTCCCACCGCCTCATCTATCTCCTGAGGGTTGAAGCCTTCATGACAGGCAGCAGCCACTGCAGCGAGCACGTTGTACAAGTTATGAATACCGAGAATGTGAATCGACCTTAAGCTCATCACCTCATGTTCCTGGTTCTGTTTCCTGTAGAAAATCTTTCCATTCCGGGAAAAGCTGCCTTCTCCTTCAAAGCTCTCATTCATTCCAAAGCTGATCAACCGGGCACCCCGCGCCGGTTTGACGAGATCGTAGGCCCTATTATCCCTGTTGACCACCACCACGTCACCCTCTCCCTGAAAACGGTAGAGCACAGACTTGTCCCTGAAATATTCATCCATACTTAAATAGTAATTCAAATGATCTTCCATGAAATTGGTGAATATCGAAAGACGTGGGCTGAATCGCTTTGCGGCAATCCCGCCTAGCTGAAAGCTGGAAAGTTCCAATACCACGTAAGAATCCCGTTTCACCTGATCGAGTACATCCAGGACTGAACCCGTAATATTACCTCCGATAAGAGCGTCAGGATATCGAGATTGTACGATTTTGTGCAGGAGCGTTGCGGTGGTTGATTTGCCTTTGGTACCAGTAACACCGACAATATTGTATGTGAGCTTCCTGGTGCTGTCCAGGAAGATGCCGATATCCGTCTCCACCGGTACTCCGTGCTCGAGGGCGTGTCGAAGGTAGGGTGAATCATGGGGGACTCCCGGGTTCTTTATAACGAGATCTGCACTGCGGAAATCCTTAAAATCATGTCGTCCCAGCACGAATCGTATGTTTTTTTTATTTCTGAGCTTAGCAATGCTCTCTTCAAGCTCGCCCTCTGTTTTCAGGTCAGTTACAACAATTCGTGCCCCCAGAGAGGAAAAGTAGTTGGTAGCACCGATCCCTCCGCCGTGGAGTCCCAAACCCATTATCAGAACATTTTTATTTTTGTACATACTCCGGGCTGCTCGCAATGGAGTTGAAAGAAAAACCCCCTTTCGGCATACCATAAGGGGGTTTTCATTGCAACAGGAAAAAGGGTGTTTAACTTAATATCTTTTATTCATTCTCATCTGCATTTTTCTCAATTTTTTCAGCTGTCTCCGCTCCGCTGCCTTCTTCTTATTCTTTCTCATTGTCGCAGGTTTCTCGTAGTACGCCCTCTTTTTCCACTCCCGCAGAATTCCATCCCGTTCACACTCCCGCTTAAACCGCTTCAACGCTCTGTCTATTGATTCGCCTTCTTCGACTTTTACAATGGCCAACTTGGTTCACCCCCTCTCCTGTCCAGAATACTGTTGGACCTTTTTCCAGCAAGAAGATAATCAAAGTACAGAAAAAAAACAAGTGTTTAAATCATTGTAACAGACCGATTTTCCTGCGAACTTCCTCCATAGTTTCTTTTGCCAAGGAGCTGCATCTCTTTCTGCCCTCTTCAATCACTGTTCGTACGTATTCCTCGTTACTGTCCATCTTCCTCTTCTTTTCCCGAAAGGGCTCAATGAATGCGTTTATGTTCTTGAACAGTATTTTTTTACAATCTATGCATCCGATACCAGCAGACTTGCATCCCTCTTCCACATATATCACCTCTTCCGTGGATGAGAAGTGTCTGTGAAGGGTAAAGATATTACAAATATAAGGATTCCCCGGATCGATCCGTCGTTTTCTCGCTGGGTCCGTAACCGCAACCTTGAGTTTGCTCCAGATCGCCTCCTCCTCCTCAAGAAGAGCGATGTAGTTGTTCATACTCTTACTCATCTTTGCGTTCCCATCAAGACCCCTGATCCGGGTCGCCTCGCCGAGAATGGTCTGAGGCTCAGGAAAAGTATCCCCGAACCTCGTGTTGAACCGACGAGCGATTTCCCTCGTGAGTTCCAGGTGCTGTACCTGGTCTTCACCCACGGGAACCGCATTGGTCTTGTAGAGAAGAATATCACTCGCCATGAGAATCGGGTAGGTTAAAAGCCCTGTATTGATGTTATCCACGTTCTGCTGCTTTTTATCTTTATATTGTGTCATACGCTCCAGATCAGCAACAGGCACAATCGTATTCAAAATCCATGTCAACTCGGTGTGTTCCGGTACCTGTGACTGTACGAAGATCGTACACTGAGCAGGATCGAGCCCCGCGGCGATGAGTGTTTTCGTCCCCTCCAGGATGCGACTTCCGAGTTCCTCGACTTCGTATTGCACGGTAACGGCATGGTAGTCTACGATGCAGAAAATACAATCGTACTCTGTGAGCAGAGCGACCCAGTTCTTTATCGCCCCGAGATAGTTGCCGATATGGATCACTCCCGACGGTTGTATCCCGCTGAACACCCGCTCTTTCATTTCATACTCCGCATTGATTTTTTTCTGGTCGAGGTATCCAGTCTTCCCTTCAATTTCGGCGGATGCTCACCCTTCCGCTTTAAGGAATCTACCCACAAAAACCCACAAAGTAAGCAGAAAAATTTATCCCCACCCCGGCTGTCTTACAATTGGAAAAATAAGGGAAGAAATAAATACCCTGTCCTATTATCTAAGACAGGGCGAGAGGCCTGTTTCGTTAGATAGGCTTAACATGTATCGCCTGTAGACCTTTTGGACCCTCTTTGATCTCGAACGATACTCTCTGATCCTGGGCAAGGGTTTTAAAACCATCAAGCTCAATCTCAGAATAGTGTACGAAAATATCATTGCCATCTTCCGTACTGATGAAACCAAACCCTTTCTTCTCATTGAACCACTTGACTCTTCCTTCCGGCATGTGAAAAAAATCCTCCAAAGATAAAAAAGAATACTCTTGTAAAGACAAGATAGGCAAATCTACACCGTAAGTGACTTTTTGTCAATAAATATTTTTCATATTTGGCTTTTTTTGTCCGTCCGGTCCTCGAGAGCGGAAGAGTGTTGAGATCTGCCGGGAATCAACCTTCTCATGAGCGGTATGAAACCCCTTTCTGCCTTCTTCATCTCCTCTTCCCCCTCTCGCACTGCGCTCTGCCAGGAGGGAGCAAAGCCAGGCGCTTTTTCCGTCAGGATTTCAACCGCCTTCTGGTACACGTGGAGCTGCCGCAGTTCCCTTCTGCCCGGTTTCTGATAGTAAGACTGGAGTGTAACGCGAAGGTTTTCGTTTTCTGTCTTGAGCTGCTCGATCTGCATTTTTTTCCTCTCGGTTTCCTCCGCTTCGATCTCGAGTTTGAGCTGAATGTGATGTCTAAGTTTATCGCTTTCCCTTTTCAGCTTTCTCTCTCTAAGCTTTCCCCGTATAAAGAGCACGAGACAGCCCACCAGCCCGATGTAGAGACCGATAAAAAACGGCTTGAGCAGGAGCTGGGAAAAATTGTCAAATGTTTCCATATCGTTCCTGGAACGAAGTAGATCCGGTGTACATTAACTAATATCCGTTCAGTGTACGTCTGTCAAGAGAATTGTACATGGAGGATGAGGGTGCAGAATCCTCTTTTTCAGATTTCGTAGCCTCCGAGGTTTACCTTATAATCGCTTTCGTCAGGATCGTCGCTATCGATCACAAGGCTTGCGGAACGCTTCTTGGACACGGGTCCCATATCGAAGGTGGAGCTCTTTGCAACCTCGGCAATATTGATATCGGGCACCGGAGAAGTAGCCCCACTTCCCTTGACCGTGAACCAGTATGGTAAAGCTCACAGAACTCCGGGAAAAAAGATCCACAGAACCGAAGTTGTAGCGGCAGGTATTTGAGGGCACGAACTGAAAACCGTTTTTTACTTGGATTTCGGGAGTACCGGTCGCGATCTCATAGAAATCCACACGCATCCAGAAGCAGGTGAACAGAAAAAGCATCGCAGGAAGGAAGAACAATTTTTTTATGACTGTGAGAGAGAAAGTAACTTTTTAATATTTCTATAAAAAATAGTCTTTGCCAACTATACAGTGTACCGCACTTTATAGGATTTTCAGCAAAACCCAAACAAACCATCAACATCCATTGCCTGGACCCAGATTTTGCATTACCGTATTTTTATAACAGGAGATAATGCATGGATATTACTCATAAAATCACCCGAAGGGAGTTCCTTCGAACTGCAGCATTCGGTTCACTTGTATTTTTTTCTTCATCAGTGCTCCGCAGCACCAAGGTCTTTGGGCAGAGTGGATCGATAGACGCCGAACCCGATCTCGTCATCGAGCTCAGATCCGTACTGAAAAAAGTCCCACTGCTCCCTGGACCGGAAACTGCTTTCTGGTGTTATGAAGGCAAAGTTTTGAAAGGGGATAGCAGCGTGATCCAGCAAATGGAAGGATCCTACCTGGGTCCGACGCTCCATCTAAGGAGGAGGCAGAAGGTCCGTATTATCTATAAAAACGAGATAAATGAGCCCTCCATAATTCACTGGCACGGATTGCACCTGCCCGAAGAGATGGATGGCCACCCACGCTTTGTGATTCCCCATGGAGAGATCTACACATATGAGTTCGAGGTAAAGAACAGGGCGGGCACCTACTGGTACCATCCGCACCCCCACCGAAGAACGGGGCCCCAGGTCCTTGGGGGTCTTGCGGGCCTGCTCATTGTGCACGACGAAGAGGAGGAAAAAGCCCATCTTCCATCAGGCATCCGCGACATACCGATCGTACTACAAGACAGAACCTTTGACGATCAAAACCAACTCGTCTACCTGACTTCCATGATGGATCAGATGAACGGATTTCTCGGAAACCGAATATTCGTGAACGGGCGGCCCGACCGCTCCATTTCGGTAGAATCCGCCCCCCACAGGCTCAGAATCCTCAATGGCTCAAACTCGCGCATTTTCAAGCTCGCCTTCAGCACAGACGTACCCCTCACGGTGATTGGAACCGATGGAGGACTTCTTGAACGACCGGTTGAACTTCCCTACGCGGTTCTTGGTCCCGGAGAACGCCTAGACCTCTGGGTCGATTTCCAGAAAGTGTGGAATAACTCTGAATTTGTGCTAAAAAGTCTTCCCTTTTTTACAGGTGCATCCGGAATGATGAGAGGCATGCATGGAAGGGGCATGATGGGACCGGCGAGGAGCTCTGACACCCTCCCTAGCGGGACGGAGTTTGACATCCTGCGCTTTCGGATCAGACCGGGTAGTAAGGGCTTGATGCTTCCTCAGCGATTGTCCCGAATGGGAGGGCATTCAATTGACGAAGCCATTAACAGAAACAGCCCGCGCCGGTTTTCATTTTCCATGCAGGGAATGAGACCAACCATCAATGGTCGTCTCTTCGAGCTCAACGGAGTGACCGATGAAGAAACCGTGCGCCTCAATACCACCGAAGTCTGGGAGTTTCACAATACAACCGGAATGGGAATGATGGGAATGCCCCAGATGGCTCACCCCGTACACATTCACGGGCTTCAATTTCAGGTCATCAACAGGAACGTGTACGGGAGCGATTTTGAAACTTGGGAATCGCTCAAGGATGGTTTCGTTGATAGCGGATGGAAGGACACCGTACTCCTCCTGCCGGGAATGGCGGTGAAGATACTCTTAAAATTTGAAGACCATGCGGGACTCTTTCTCTATCACTGCCACAATCTTGAGCACGAAGACCTGGGGATGATGCGTAACTACCTCATCCGATCCTGAAGAAGACACCGGTTTCAGGAAGTAAAGTCGACTAATTTTTTTCTCCACTGTGAAGAAAATCAAGTATATTCATTATGGGTTAAATGAAAGTTCAAGGAGACGGAGTTGACAAATAATGAAAACCTTCTGCTTGCCCTCAGCGAGTTCATAGCAGATAGAAAGGAGGGCATACTCGCCGGAGCCTATGCAATAGAGATCGCAAACGTTGAGGACGGTGCAATCCTGGACATGGAATCCTTCGGAATTAGCGTGACCGGCGAGGGAAGGTTCAAGATCAATATCGACCTCGTTCCGAGAAAAAGCGGCATTACTCAGGAATGAATACCCTCTTCTGCGGACAGATTTTTAACAACGGATCACTTATAAAAGCTGACGTCTTCTTCGTGATCTTTTTTGTCTCTGAGCAGGACATTGATTCTACTTCCAAAGGAGCTGTACAATGCCTGAGAAAAAAGAAAGCCTCGTCGTGGTATGGTCGAGCGGTGACCGTGAAGTTGCCCTGAAAATGGTGTTCATGTACACCTACAATGCAAAAAGGAAAAGCTGGTGGAAAGACATCACCTTCATCGTATGGGGTCCGTCGGAAAAGCTTCTCTCCGAAGACAGGGAGATACAGAATTACCTGAAAAAGATGCAGAGTGCCGGGATCTCTGTGGAAGCATGTAAGGCGTGCTCCGATATGTATGGTGTCAGCGAAAAGCTCGAAGCGCTGGGGGTCGACGTGAAGTACATGGGGGTACCGCTTACTGAATATCTGAAAGAGGATAGAAAAGTAATCACCTTCTAAACCATTGCGGGAGGAATAGGATCATACCAGCATGAGAATTCTCGTGGCAGAAGACGATCAGAAGATTGCATCCTTCATAGTAAAGGGATTGAAGCAGGCAGGATACGTTGCTGACCATGTATCCGATGGTGAGGAGGCACTTCTCATGGCTCAGGCCAACCCTTATGACGTGGCCGTAATCGACATCATGCTCCCAAAAATGGATGGCCTAACCCTCATCGAAATACTCCGGAAACAGCGCATCAATATGCCTGTACTCATACTAAGTGCAAAGCGTTCCGTGGACGATAGGATCAGGGGATTGAAGGCGGGTGGAGACGATTATGTCACAAAACCCTTCTCATTCTCAGAACTTCTGGTGCGGATCCAGGCGCTTTTGAGGCGTGTGAACATGACCCCCTCTCCGGTAAAGCTCACGGTTGGAGATCTCAGCATGGACCTTCTCACACGCAGAGTCATGCGTGGAGGAAAACTCATCGAGCTTCAACCTCGCGAGTTTGCCCTTCTGGAATATTTCATGCGAAATGAAGGAATCGTCCTCTCCAAAACGGTAATAATGGAGCATGTCTGGGGATACGACTTCGATCCACAGACGAACATCGTCGACGTGCTCGTGAGCCGGTTGCGCAGTAAAATCGACAAGACCTTTAATAAAAGGATGATATCGACGATTCGCGGTGTTGGGTATGTTCTTAAAAATCCTGAATAACATCGGCCGGAAGGTCAACCTCAGACTATCTGCGGCCTTTTCACTTCTCTTTATTGCAAGCTCCCTCCTCCTCTTCGGCATCACCTACATAATGCTCAGCTCATTCGTTATCAGAGAAGATACCACAGCGCTCCGCCTGAAAATGTTCGAGCTCTGGGTTCATTATCAATCAGGAGGAGTCTCAAGTCTCTGGCAGGAGCTCTTGGAAAACCGGCAACAGCAGATCGAGTCTTTCATCGTGCGAGTCGCAGACAATCAGGGAAGCACCCTCTTTCTTCATACCCCTGATATTTATAGCAGGCTCGACCTCGAACGATTTGAGCGCAGTGCGTCCTCCGAAAACGGAAAGATCGTCCGCATTCGGCTGCGAAACTCAAAGCGTACGGTAGAGACATCGATACTCAAACTCGCAGACGGTAATATACTCCAGGTGGGCATTGACGTCAGCAGAAGGGAACGTCTGCTGAAACGTGTCCGGTCCACCTTTGCGATCGCCATCATTCCTCTCCTCCTTCTCAGCTTTGCGACAGGGTCACTCATCGCTACCCGGACCCTTAAGCCCATTTCAAATCTGAGCACCGCAGTTCGATCAATCATCGATACGGGGAACATAAGGGCCAGAATTCCTACAGAGAATCCAAAAAACGAACTCGGTGACCTAGTCAACTTGTTCAATAGAATGCTGGAAAAGATCGAGGTCCTCGTCCAGAGCATGAAGGGAACACTGGATACCGTCGCCCACGATCTTCGAACTCCTATGACCAGGCTGAGGGGGAGTGCGGAGATGGCATTGGGCGCGCCGCCGAACATAGGATCCTGCCGGGAGGCCCTCGAGGAGTGCTTAGAGGAATCCGAGCACATACTGACTATGTTGAACACCATTATGGATATCACGGAAGCGGAAACTGGCGTTATGAAGCTTGACAGAACAGAGGTGAACATCTCAACTCTCATAGAGGAGTGTGTGGAGCTGTACGCTTACATTGCTGAGGAAAAGGGAATCACCCTTTATACCTCGGTTGTGCAGGGGATCGTTATTCCCGCGGACAGGGGTCGGATCAGGAGAGTAGTGCTGAACCTGCTCGATAACGCGCTGAAGTACACTCCAGAGGGGGGTACGGTGGAGATAAGCACTACATGCCAAAAGGACTTTTTAAAGATATCGGTGAAGGATACAGGAGCGGGTATCGAAAGCGATGATCTCCCCTTCATATGGAACCGACTCTATAGAGGAAAACAGCAGACCGACAAACCGGGGCTCGGACTCGGTTTGAGCTTTGTGAGGGCAATTGTGGGAGCCCATGGCGGAAGGGTGAACGCCGAGAGTACGCCCGGAAATGGTTCTGAATTTTCGATCTCACTCCCGGCTTAAGCCTCTCACAAAACTGTAATGTTCCCGTAAGATTTCTGCAAGGTTTTCAGTGTATCATTGGGCATAAGAGGAGAAGTATTTGGAGGAGTGCTCATGCAGACAAGTATAATAAAAAAAATCTTGTTCTTGCTCTTTATTCTGAGTGTGGTGGCTGCTGCGTACCCCGCCCTCGGAGGTGGTGCAGGATCTTCGGTGCAGGAAGAATCGACCCTTGAGCTCAACGCGCTCCAACTGCTTCAGGAGGGATTCAGGGAGATCATCAGGAAGACAACTCCTGTCGTCGTTGAGGTAAATACCGTGCAACTGAGCGGTCCTTCTGACATTTCTCCCTTTGATCTCTTCACCGTGCCGAAAGAACAGATGGAGAGAGAACTTCTGAAGCGCGGTCTCGGCTCCGCGTTGGAAATGCAGACTTGATCAACGTTCGACTCTCCGATAGAACACAACACAGGGCTACTCTCGTGGGGACAGATAAACGAAAGGACCTAGCCCTTGTTGTCTTCGAAACCGAAGAGGCGGTTCTTGTTGCAGAGCTCGGTGATTCCGACAGTATGCAGATAGGCGACCTGGTCTTTGCGGTGGGGAATCCCTTCGGTTTCCAACCTTCTGTCACCATGGGCGTTGTCAGTGTATTGGGAAAAAGAGCAACCGCCGGACAGGGGAGCGTGGACGTAATAGATTACATCCAGACTGACGCCGTTATCAATCGGGATAACTCAGGTGGTGCACTTGTAAACATCAGGGGAGAGGTGATCGGAATAAACACCTGGATCGCATCTCCATCCGGTGGAACCACCGGGCTCGGTTTCACGATTCCGATCAATAACGCAAAGGGTGTCATCGATGCATTCATCACCATGGGTGAGGTTGATTACGGATGGCTGGGAATCAATGCACAAGATCCTCTTCCAGAAGTAAAGTTGCAGATGGGGGCGGAGGACCTTCAGGGAGCTTTGGTACTCGATGTGTATAGGGGGTCTCCTGCAGATAGGTACGGAATCCTCCCCGGCGACTTCATCCTGTACATCAACGGGGAAAGAGTCACCGATACCACATCCCTCCTGCATATGGTGGCACATCTTCCTGTGGGAAAGGGCGCCGACTTCGACATTTTACGTTACGGTGAGCAGTTAACGCTCAAGATCAGGATCTCTGGGCGTGGTGATGATGCAGCAATCTACCGTCAGAGAGCTTCAATCTGGCCCGGAATGTCCATCCTCATCATCACGGAGGAGCTACAGAGACAGCTCAACCTACCGAGAAGAATGGGTGAGATCGTCGTTGGGAGTGTGAGCGCCGGAGGGGCTGCCTGGACTGCCGGCATTCGACCAGGGGATGTACTAAAGGAGATCGACGGAAAACAGGTGAAAGGGCTTATGGATCTTTACCGTTTCCTAAATGAAAGCGGCGGCCGGTCAACACTCAGAGTGTACAGACAGGCAGTCGAGTTTAGCTTTACCGTGGTCCGTCCATGAGGATAAAGTGTATTTGACATTCCCCGTTTTTTTTTATTAATTCTTAAGCTTAAGAATGGGAAAATCTATGCTCCTTGATTCCATACTGCAGATGATCGGCAACACCCCACTGATACGACTGAATAAGATCTCTTCAGGGAACGTGCTGGGCAAGGCGGAGTTCCTGAATCCCGGCGGCAGCATCAAGGACCGGGTCGCAAAGCACCTCATTGAATCGGCCGAAAGGGAGAAGGCGCTCAGGTCCGGAATGACCGTCATCGAGGCCACGAGTGGAAATACCGGGATCGGCCTCTGCCTGGTCGGTGTTCGGAAAGGGTACAGAGTTATCTGTGTGATGCCGGAGAACATGAGCGAGGAAAGGAAGAAAATCTTAACCGCCCTTGGAGGCGAGATCATCTTCACTCCGGCGGAAAAGAGCCTGAAGGGTTGCCTCGACAGGTTGAAGGAGATCGTTGATAAAAACCCTAATCAATACTTCATCGCAAATCAGTTCGTAAACCCCCACAATCCGGAGATACACTACACTCAAACCGGTCCTGAAATCTGGGATCAAACCGGGGGCCACATCAACATATTCGTTGCCGGCGTGGGAAGCGGCGGTACTCTACAGGGGATCGGCACTTTCCTAAAAGAGAGGAATAAAGATATCAAGATCGTTGCGGTGGAGCCAAAAAACAGCGCTGCCCTGCTCGGGAGAGAGCCGGGACTTCATCAGATCCAGGGTATTGGCGACGGTTTTGTGCCAGACGTGCTCGACATAAATCTTGTTGACATGGTATTCACTGTCTCCGATGAGGAGGCCATATCGACCACGCGGAGGCTCTCCCATGAGGAAGGTCTTCTCGTGGGAACATCCTCCGGTGCAAATGTGTTCGCGGCACTGCACATGGACAACGGAAGAAACATGGTCGTCACAATACTGCCCGACCGTGCTGAACGTTACTTCAGTACCGCCCTCCTTTAAGAAATTCGTGATCAACAACCATAGCTTAGGTCGGTCTTCAACCGTAAGAAAGCTGCCGTTACGAAGGTTCTGCGGGTGTGGGAATCGATCCTCAGGCTAATACCGATCTCGGATTCAACTCCGATTGCAAAAGACCTTTTCTTGTGTTACACTTTTATAAAAAAGGGTACGTGCGGATATGAAATTAAGGCACATACTCCCACTCCTCATTATTTTTGTCTTTCTGGAACCTGCCCACAGTGAAGATACTCGCCACTTTTTATGGAATACGTGGAACATCGACATGCGGGGTGAAGGGACAGGAGCTGAGATTTTTTCAGAGGGGAGTCCCTCAAGCCCGGTGGTGATCCAGATAAATATGCCCCACCACGGTTCTGTATTCAGTAGTGCGACGAGCTACTATTCTCTCACCATAGAAAAACGGGCAGACATTTATATAGAGATTTCGGAGCTAAGCCATGACGCGGTGCTCGTCTACTACGGGCTTGACCCAACTTATGAGGAGTGGTTGACTGCAAGCGAAGGCCGGGTGCTCACGGTTGAGGACTATTTTGTTGAGCCGGGGAGTACCATCCATTTCACCGTCGAGGCTCTAGGGGTAGATACCCCTGCTGATGAGACACAACGGATTGTAGATCCGAAGCAGGGACCCGATCTCTACGAAGTGCCACCCCATCGAATCACCTATAAAATCGTCGTAACGGAGGATTTCATCCTTTCACCCGCCGGTATCAACATACATGGAGAAATATACACAAAGGCCTACGAGCTCAGGTCAGAGAGCACATATCTGCAAACGGTGAGCACTGACGGCCTTAACTATTACAAAACTGTCGTGAAAAAAGGTCCCCATCTCAGGATTCTTGTAGAGAACCTCTCCGAGGATGCAGACTTGCTCTGGTTTGACACCCAGACAGGCTCCTATTCAGGGGCACATACGGTTCGGGAAGGATACATGAGGAAGCTCGAGGTATACGACCTCTCTCCGGGTGCCGAGTGCCTGTATTACATTGCAGCTGATGTTTCACGGATTGGAGACGACAGCACTTTCACAATAAGCATATCCGAATTCTCAGACCCCTTGCCGCACTCAGACCAATGATTCACTGTGGCAGGCGAGGAGGAAATTCACCACAAACAGATTGTACTTCTTTTCGAGCACTCCTTTCCATTTCATGGCTGTGAGGAACAATGGATGGTTTTAAATGAATTCTTGTAGCCTTTCATGAAAAAATCGTTCAACATACAGATGACGCTCTTTCGAGCTTTGCAAGTCTTTTACTTCAATAAAGCTAGGTATTCAGTTTCTCTTTTAATTTTAGCGCACAGATTTCCCTTGTGATGTGTGATATGACCGTACGGTCATGAATTACTTCTTCATCATTCTGAAGCTTTTCTTTTAAAATGTTCAATAGCTCATTGAAGAAATCGTTATCCCGCACCAGTCTGTATATCACCCACCTTCCATCTTTTTCATCCTCTATCAAACCAGA
>SMTZ1_10005299_pt1 | contig 14940 bp, 10 predicted proteins | sample DeeMarSWOR136_30_FD_25667 | JGI IMG/M metagenome (IMG submission 25667)
TCAACGCAGCAGGCGGCGACGACCTGGACGGCAAGTACTTCACCAATGAAGCTTATGCCGTTGTCTTTACCGGTTACGATCAATACACCATTACAGTGACCGCCGCTTCTTCGCTAAGCGCCGAGAAGCCAACGACACCGGCATCGATGACGCTGGATCAGGACGGTGCATGGACAGAAACTCCGTAAGGAGATTCTTGTCTTCAGAGCCAATTCAGCTTAGGCCAAAACATACGGGGGCCTTATTTATCGAGGCCCCCTTCTTTTTTTTTAACAAGGGCACCAGACTTTTCATGCATCTCTTGCCAATCCTTTTAATGCAGACCCACCGCTAAGATATTACTCCACTGTTTCAGGTTAGAAGAGAATTTAATAATTCCCTCCTGTATTGTACACCTATGAGATGAGTCTCAGAAACACTACCCGTTTCCCATATACGGATTATTTTTGAATAGAACAGAGCCTTACTCGGAGATACACGCCGGGTCATTAGGATTTACCAGGCAGTCAACGAGCCAGTTGCCCGCCATCAGAGCGACATCACGAAAATCAACGCTGCAATTACCATCCAGGTCGCCAAGAAGAGCGAAGGAACAGACCTCAGAATCGGCAAGAGGTCCCTGATAATAACGGAAGCGCAGCACCCTCAGTATGGCATCCCGCTCAAAAGCATCAGTGAAAATCACCTTTACATATCTGACCTTTGCTCCATCTCCGGAGGTTGTGAAGACAGCCGGCACGGGTAAAGAGGAACCGCCCGGAGGAGCCTGGCCCGGTCCCGGAATCTGGGGCACAATTGCATCCCTGTATTGTTGGTCGGCATCTGCATATTGAACTCTATAATCCGGAGGAAGAGAATTGCTGTCCCACCACAATTCGAGTCCCTTAATCGGAAGCGGGTGTACATCCAGTAAATCGATATCAACTTCCAATCCACCAGGCAATCCCTGGGGAAAATACCACTGGACATTGCCGCCGTTCGGGATACCGCTGATTGGTATCCCGGCCGAGGAACATATTACATTAGGCTCGCCCGCCTGACGCATTAGCCGTGCGTATGCACTAAGGGCGGGAAGATATGGTTCATAGAACTGCTCCCAAACCGGATCCTTCTCCGCAACAATTCTGGTCGGCGGGGCTTTAGCATACGGCCACGTTACCACATACAGCCTTGATTCGTCGTAAATCGGTTCTCCCCGAGAGTTGAGATCAACGCCAAAACCGTAAATTTTCTTATTAGTAGTATTCGGTATCCACTCGGAGCCCTGAGGTGTCAATGACAGGACGTCGTCCCAATGACGAGTGTTCTTAACTTTGTTACCGCTGTTACCCTCAAGCAGTGTCACCTCGATTTTAAAGGCGGTCCCACTGACGGCCTCATGAATCCACATCTCATTTATCATAAGACTATGGGATAAGCCATCGGCGACCCATGTATCATTAAAGTCGTCAAATGTTCTCCAGCCAACATACGCACCCGGTACAGGCACTGTTACACCAAGCACATAATTCTCATAGTCAACATCACAAGGATCGATCCATCTGCCCCGCCCCCCGTCCTCCTCGTTTATGTACCACGTCCTAAGCGCACCGACGTTGTGATTCTGCCAGTCACAGTGCCACCCACACGTCCAGTATCCCTCGGGATAGGGAATGGCGGCCTCACGATGCCAGTATGAAATCGTCTCAGAGCACCATGCCTCTCGGGGATAGACACAGGGTCCCCATGTTGAGAGTGCCCAGGAAACACTCTCGGCACATGATTCAGCGTTGCAGCCGAGCACAATCTGGTAATAGGGCTTGCCGCCGTTAGTAAATGGATCATCCCGGCCTATCATCCAGTCACAGCCGTCGGTACCGGGACACGCGCAGGATTCACGTGTCCCCAATGTCTCAATCGCTACATCCTGAATGGCGGCTACTACAGGGTCCCATACGCCGTTACTATCGAAACAGGGACAATCAGGCGCATCCGGCTGATAAATGCAGGCAGCGAACACATCTATCGGCGTCATTATCAAAATCGGCAAACATATAATAAATAGTATAAGGATTGTATTGTTTTGAACTCTCATGATTCTCACTCCTCAATTTCCGGGATATTCACCCGACATTTTCCACTTAACGAAAATACATTTCCAACTTTCCATTCCACTATAAAGCATTATCCTTTGCGCATAGAGTTGCTCCTTCTCTTGATAAACAGATGTTTCTATATCGACATCTAATCCTTAGACATGAAAAATCCTCGCAGTTATATTTATTTAAATAATTATAACAGTTTGCTTACCCTGATGCAACCCCTTGGCAACAAATTTGGATTCCAAATCAATAAAAACAGCACCGGAAAGCTATCACGTCCCTTTTTCGCGTTTTTTTCAATTTATCAGGGTAAATTCCATCTGCTACACTCCTCTAAAAGAGACTGAAAGATTTGTTGATTATTCCGCAACTTTTTCATATTATTTAATCACACTATTAAGCCAAATTTCTATCCTGGAGGATACTGATTATGAAAGACACAAAAACAAAACTTGAAACGACAACAATCCTGCTGCTGACTTCTATCTTCGCCTCACTCGCAATGGCCGAGGATTTAACCTGGACGCGCATGAGCAGTTCAACCGGTGATTTACCGGCCCCATGCGACGGCAAACAACAGACCTGCTGTCTTATATTCGATATTGATAAAGATGGAATCGATGATTTCGTAATCGGCGAGCGTACTCGAACACCGTCCATCGTATGGTACAAATACAACGGTAAAGGTTGGGATAAATTCGTCATAGACAACTCCCGCCTCAATCCCGAGGCGGGCGGTGACTTCTGTGATATCGATAAAGACGGTGACCTCGACATCGTCTTCGGCCAGGATTACAGCGGCAACGCCATCTGGTGGTGGGAAAATCCCCGTCCCAACTTCAAAAAGCCCTGGACAAGACGCTTCATTAAAAACTCAGGAGCCCGTAAGCATCACGACCAGGCCTTTGGTGACTTCGACGGCGATGGCCACACCGAGTTCCTCTCTTGGAACCAGGCCGCAAAAAGCCTGCTTCTTTATGAAATCCCAGAAGACCCAAAGGCCACGCAGCCCTGGCCATCCACAACAATTTACTCCTGGTCATCCGGACGCGAACGCGAAGGCTTCCCCTCCATCCCTGTAGATATCGACCTCGATGGCAAACTCGACATCGTTGGCGGTGGCCGGTGGTTCAAGCACACCTCCGGTACAAATTTCACCGAAAATGTTATCGATGGCGATATGACCTTTACTCAGTGTGCCGCAGGCCAACTGGTAAAAGGAGGCCGACCCGAGGTGGTCTTTAGCCCCGGTGACATGGATGGTGATGCGAACTGGTACGAATGGAACGGCACAAAGTGGATAACCCATAAGCTCCGTCACGTAATACACGGCCACACCTGCGAGATAAGAGATGTCGATTGCGACGGCAATCTTGACATCTTTTTAGGCGAGATGGGCAATCCCGGCGCCGGCGACAAGGCCAAGATTTACATCTGGTACGGTGACGGCTGGGGAAACTTTAAAGAAACAATCGCCTCACAGGGACAGGGCATCCACGAAGGCAAACTCGGCGACCTCGATGGCGATGGCGACCTCGACATCCTCCTAAAACCCTACAGCCACAATACACCCCGTATCGACATCCTGCTGAATTCCGGTACGGGATGGCGATATCTATTCAACGGACAAAACCTCACCGGCTTCCAAAACGAAAGCGGCGGCGAGCCTTCTTCAAAATGGGTGGCCGAAGACGGTGCGCTCGTCCGAAAGCCTGGTGCCGGGATGATTTGGACCAAAGAACGCTTCGGCGATTTCATCCTCGACCTCGAATTCAAAACCGAAGGCAATAGCGGCATATTCTTCCGCACTGACAATCCCCGAGATTGCGTCCAGACAGGTATCGAAATGCAGGTTTACAATCGCGTTAATAATCCCGGCAAGCACAGTTGCGGCGCAATTTACGATGCCCTCGCTCCCAGCAAGGAAATGACCAAAGACGGCCAGTGGAATCATGTCACTATCACCGCCAGGGACAACAAAATCATAATCGTACTAAACGGCGAGCAGATTATCGATATGGATTTGAACAGATGGACAGAGCCAAATAAAAATCCTGAACCTGATGGCTCGAAGAACAAATTTCGCACACCCCTGAAGGATTTCAAACGCGAGGGCCACATCGGTTTTCAGGACCATGGCGCTAACGTATGGTACCGTAACATTCGAATCAAGCGATTGTAGAAGTCTTAACACAAATAGCAGGTCGTGAGTTGAGCCGGGTGGTTTTCTAACGATGTTTATGGTATGGGTTATTGATCCGACAAATTAAAAACTGATGAGGTGAAAAAATGATTAAAATCAACCACAGTCTCTCAATAAAAAAACGCCGGATGCTCGTATTCGGTCTTTTACTTTGTGCATGGTTGCCACAGGTCTCATTTGCGGATTTCTTGGCTGACCTGGCAAAGCCTCACCAGGGCCGAAGTATGCGCGCGACCTCGACGGGCAGAATTCGCACGGATGGAAAGTACGACCCGAATGCCGAGCCGGACCCGCAAAGCAACAGGGACAATAGCAATGTCGCTCCGGGCCAAACAAAGGTCTTGATGGAAATAAAAGGCCCGGGAGTTATAACACATATCTGGATGACTTTTTTGGGGCCGGAGCCTCATCCGTGGGCCAAAAAAGGTTCCGCCAATCACCAGGATATGCTCCTGAGGATATTTTGGGATGGCAGCAAACGTCCGGGCGTCGAGGCGCCCATAGGTGATTTCTTTGCCAACTGTTTTGGGAGGCGCAGTGAGGTCATCAGTCTGCCCGTTATCGTCGAAGATGCAGACTCTTACAACTGCTTCTGGCACATGCCCTTCCGAAAGTCGGCCAGGGTCGAGGTTGTTAACCAGAGCGAAAAACAGATAAGCCTGCTCTATTACAACATAGACTGGATTAAAAAAGACAGTATCCCCAGGGACACTCCCTATTTCTATGCTCAATATCGCCAGGAGTATCCCGTCAAAAAAGGCATTGATTATGTCGTCCTGGAGACCAGGGGCAGGGGACATTACGTCGGCACCGTCCTTGCAGTGCGAACCCGAAGTCCCGCATGGTTCGGCGAAGGCGATGAGAAAATATACATCGATGGAGAAAACAAACCTTCTATCTGGGGCACCGGTACCGAGGACTACTTCCTCAGCGCATGGGGGCTCAAGATGACCGGCACGCCTTATTTCGGCGTACCATATTTCGACCAATGGGGTATCGTGGGCGGCCATACCAGTGCTTACCGCTGGCACATCACCGACCCGATTGTCTTCAATAAAGGCATAAAGGTAACGTTTGAGCATTACGGCTGGATGAGCCCCGATGAAAATCCCGAATACAAAAGCCATAGCTGGAATGAACGGGAGGACGACTATTCCAGCGTCGCCTTCTGGTACCAGACAGGAGAGCCCGCTTTCAAGGCCACTGCTCCCCACGCGGACAAGCGCAGACTGCCCAATCTCGATAAGATCATCCCTGCCCGAGACTACTCCGAAAATAAGTTCCACGGCCAGGGCAAAGCAGCCACACAGAGCCTGAGCATCTATCCGAACGGTCATCTGCTGTATATGCCGCAAAGCCAGGACCAGGCCTGGCTGCAAATTCCTTTTGAGGTCGAGAAAAAAGAACCACAGCGACTGCTTCTCACTTTGACCCGCTCCTACGACTTCGGCAAATATCAGGCATACCTGAACGGCGTCAAGATTGGCGGAGTGATGGACCTTTACAACAAAGACATCGTCACGCGGGAGTACCACCTGCTGGACTTCTGGCCTGAGCCCGGCAATTACACTCTGCGTATTGAGTGCGTGGGGCGAAATCCACAATCTACCGGTTATTACCTCGGGATTGAATCGGTCCGCCTGCGCCGGCGAAGGCCGCGAGTTCTAAAATACGGCCACGATAAGGAAAAAGACTGGCGAAAGAAACCTCTCCTGTACGAATAAATCCCGGACCTTTTTCGTCTCTGGTTGTTATGTAGTCTGCTTGAGTCGGAGTTCCTTCACAGCACAGTACAGGACCGGCACAACAAGCATCGTAAGGACCTCAATTGTCATTCCTCCAAATGATGGTATCGCCATCGGCACCATGATGTCCGAGCCGCGTCCCGTAGATGTAATTACTGGTATTAGTGCCAATACCGTAGTCGCCGTCGTCATAAGGCACGGTCGAATCCTCCGCGCCCCCGCGGCAACCACGGCCTTACGAACCTCATCAACGCTTTTCATCTCCTTTCCGCGAAACGACTGCTCAAGATAGGTACACATCACAACGCCGTCGTCCGAGGCTATCCCGAACAGCGCTAAAAATCCCACCCATATCGCCACACTCAGGTTGATTATATGGACGCCGAACAGCTCGCGCATATTGACCCCGAACACGCTGAAATCGAGAAACCAGTCCTGCGCATAAAGCCATATCAGCAAAAATCCGCCCGACCACGCAACAATGATACCCGAAAATACCAGCAGGCTCGTCACCGTTGACTTAAACTGAAAATATAAAATCATAAAGATAATAAAAAGAGCCAGAGGCACAACTATCATAAGCGTCTTCTGTGCCCGCACCTGGTTCTCGTAGCTGCCCGCAAAGGCATAGCTCACTCCAGCCGGCACCACAAATGCCCCGCTCGCAATCTTCTCCTTCAGATAACGCTGGCAGTCCTCTACAACATCAACTTCCGCGTAGCCTCCCTTCTTGTCAAATACGACATAACCTGTAAGAAAAGAGTCTTCACTCTTTATCGCCTGAGGTCCCCGTACATAACGAATCTGTGCTAATTGAATAAGCGGTATCTGTGCCCCATCGGCTGCCGGTACTAAAATCTCACCCAGCGTCTCAATCTGGTCCCTAAGTTCACGCATATACCTCACCCGAACAGGATACCGCTCCCGCCCCTCAACCGTTGTTGTAATACGCCTGCCGCCTATCGCCACCTCAATCACATCCTGTACCTGGCCAATACTCACACCGTGGCGTGCAATAGCCTCCCGGTCTATATCAATCTCAAGATAAGGCTTCCCAACAAGCCGGTCCGCTATCACCGTGGCTGGCTCAACACTCGGCACTTCTTTAAGATATCGCTCGATTTCCAGACCAAAGCGTTCAATCGTACCCAGGTCCGGCCCCTTGACCTTCACGCCCATCGGCGCCCGCATACCGCTTTGCAGCATCACTATTCTTGCCATAATCGGCTGCAGCTTCGGCGCGCTCGTCGTACCGGGAATCTGACCTGCCTTTACAATCTCATCCCAGATATCATCAGGACTGTTAATCTTCTCCCGCCATTGACGAACAGGTTTGCCATTATCGTCAAGGATCAATCGGCCGTCTTTGTCGGTCTTGTATTTTGATTTGTAGTTGATAACCGTTTCGACCATTGATATCGGCGCAGGATCAAGCGGCGATTCCACCCTGCCGATTTTTCCAACCACCGATTCAATCTCAGGAATCGACGAAAACGCTATGTCCTGCTTCTGAAGCACATCCAGACACTCCCCAATAGAAGCATGAGGCATTGTCGTAGGCATATACAGAAACGAACCTTCATCAAGGGGCGGCATAAATTCCTTGCCAAGACCGCTCCATATAAATCCACCCGCAACTACAAGACCAACTGGTATCAAAAGAAACGTCTTCTTATAAGCCAGGCACAATCCCAGAATCCGTTCGTAGTATCTCTGGAAAATCTTGAAAAATATAAGCAGCCCTCCGATAAGGAGGGCAACAAATATAAGATTTCGAATCAATCCCTTCGCAGGCCCAAGAGGCAGCCAGTGACCGGTTAGTATGAGGCCTACCACAATAACCGCCACTATATTAACAAATAAAGGCAGCCGACTGCTAATCCTCTCAGGAATGCGTTCTCTCAGAATATGATAAAGCCCGATTGCTCCGATAAGCGTCCCTATCCACCACCTCAGCCACACACCCGCCAAAACAGCAGCCGCAATCAAAAGACCTCCCAATATATATCGCTTGACCTTTTTGAGAGTGACTTTTTTTGTAAAGAGAATATGGGCCGCAGGTGGAATGACCGTCAGGGCAACTATTATCGAGGCAATCAGGGCAAACGTCTTGGTAAATGCAAGCGGCTTAAACAGCTTGCCCTCCGGGCCCGTCATCGTAAAAACCGGCAAAAAGCCGACAACCGTTGTCGAGACCGCAGTCAAAACCGCGCCGCCGACTTCGCTCGCCGCCCGGTAAACAACATCCAAACGGTTCTCGTTCGGACCAGCCTCATCGAGGTGCTTCAATATATTCTCGCAAATAACGATTCCCATATCAACGATGGTTCCGATAGCTATCGCAATACCCGACAGCGCCACAATATTGGCATCGACTCCGAATATCTTCATCGCTATAAAGCAAATCAGTATCGCCAGAGGAAGCAGTGCACTTATCAATACAGAGCTTCTAAGATGCAGAACCAGAACGATGACAACGATTATCGTAACTAATATTTCCTCGGTAAGGGCCGTGCTTAATGTCCCCAAAGTCTCGTAAATAAGCCCCGTCCTGTCGTAAAAAGGTACGATTGAAACCTTTGAAATCGTGCCGTCGGCCAAAGTCTTTTGGCCCAGCCCCGGTGATATCTCCTCGATCTTCTCTTTAACGTTCTTAATGGCCTCAAGCGGATTATAGCCGTACTGGACCACAACCACCCCGCCGACCGCTTCCGCGCCACCCTTGTCCAGCGCCCCTCGCCGCAGCGCAGGCCCGTATGAAACCTTCGCCACATCCTTGATGTATATGGGGACATTCTCGTTGACCTTGATGGCCGTCTTTTCTATATCGCCCAGTTCCTCGATAAAGCCCAGACCGCGAACTACGTAATCGACCCTGTTAATCTCGATAGTCCGCGCCCCGACATCGATATTAGACGCTTTCACCGCCTTGAATATTTCACCCAATCCAACCTCATAAGCCCGCATCGCATCCGGATCCACGTCGACCTGATACTCCCTGACGAACCCACCAACGGAAGCGACCTCTGCCACTCCTTCTACGCTCATAAACGCAAAACGCACGTACCAATCCTGTATCGTCCGCAGCTCATCAAGGTCCCATCCCCCCGCAGGTTTACCGTTGGGATCAAGACCTTCAAGCGTATACCAGAACACCTGCCCCAATGCGGTCGCGTATGGCCCTAAAGCAGGCTGTACTCCTTCGGGAAGCCACCCGGGTGGCAGACTGTTCAGCTTGGCCAAAATCCGGTTCTGCGCCGCATCGAAGCCCACGTCTTCGTCAAAAATAATATATATCGAAGAAAACCCGAACATCGACTGGCTGCGTATCGTCTTCACCCCCGGGATACCAAGAAGCGACACCGTCAGAGGATATGTTATCTGGTCTTCAACGTCCTGCGGCGACCGCCCCATCCACTCCGTAAAAACTATCTGCTGATTTTCGCCGACATCCGGTATCGCATCAACAGGCACCGCTGAACGAGCAAGCCCCCCCAGCTCCCAGTCAAAAGGAGCAACCATAACGCCCCATACGACAACAATTATCACGAACAGTCCAACGACCAGCTTGTTCTCAAGACAAAATCGTATGAGTTTCCCGAGCAATCCTGATGGTGGACATTCAACGTTTCTCAACGGCTCATTCATTGATTCTCGTGTCCGGCCTTATTGTTTGAACTGAGGCAGCTTCGCCAAATACTTTTCCGGTTCTGCTTTGAACTTATCTTCGCAACCCTGGCAGCAAAAATAGACCTTCTTACCTTTATATTCGACGAAGATACTCTTGTTAATAGGCGCATCCATTATAGGGCAGGTTGTCTGCTCACCCGCAACCGCCGTGGCCGTCGGAACTTCAGGCATAGCCCCACCGGCGCCTTCCTGCTCTGACTCCTTGCAGCCGCCCACCACAATCAGCCCGACAAGCGAAAGAACTGCCGAAAAAAGTATTAAGTTGAATTTTTGATTGTTCATTTTATGTCTCCTTCAAATAAATTTTACTACAAATACCTTGAATCATATCAGCTTGAAAATACACCTTTATCTTTCCATTTCAAAACCAAACTTCCAGACAGAGCAGAAGCATCAGAGCCTCCTGCTCCTGTTTGAACCGTAACTATCCCTGTCGATTTATAAGTCCGTTACAATACAGACCGTTTATACTGCCGCTGCAGTACTCTTCTCTTCCGGCCAAATCAAAATGGCCCTACACCTCTACTCGGTCTCCTTCTCCTCTTCCAGCGGGACTAAATCCATACCGCAGGTCGGGCATTTCACCGGCCTGTCATCAATAATGTTAGGATGCTTTGGGCAAGTCCACTTTTTCGTTTCCTGCTCCGTATCACTAACTGAATCCGATTCTTTGCATCCCTGAAGCACAATCGCTCCAGCCATTAAAACACTTACGACCAAACATACTATAACCAAATGTTTCCTTTTGCCCTTCATTTTGCTCCTTTCAAAATAGATTAAGGTAATTACTCATTGAACTGAGGCAGTTTAGCCAGGTACTTCTCCGGGTTCTTTTCAAACTCCGGCTTACAGCCGGGACAACAAAAGTAAACCTTCTTGCCTTTATATACACTGAAAATTTCCTTATTAATAGCTCCACCCATCACCGGACAGATTTTTTGCACAATGCCATCATCTTTCAACACTTCTGCATGACTATCTATGCCATAATGCTTCCCCGGCACAGTGTACCCCTTAGGATTCATCATGCTCGGCTTGGCCTGTATCTGAAGCGCCGAATCAATCTTGAAGTTACCATTGGTTACCACGATTTCACCCTCCCCCAGGCCCGACTTCACTATGTAATAATCTCCTGCCCTCGGTCCAGGAACTATCTCTCTGCCCTCATAAGTCGGCTTCTCAACTCCCGGCACCTGAACATAAACAACAGCACGTGTCCCCGTTATCAAAGGCGCAGTTGCAGGAATAACCAGAGGCGCTTCCTTCGGCGCGTCAACAACATAGCCGAGCGATTCTGTGGTCACCAAATCCATACCACAGATATCACAATTGCCCGCTTCCGTTTTGACAACGGCAGGATGCATCGGGCAAATCCACTTGCCCGCCATCTCAGCAGCCATTACCTTTCCCCCGCCGGCAACCTTGGAGCGAACTATCGCCCGCACAAACATCTCCGGTTTGAGTTTGCCGTCTGTATTATCCACATTAACACGAAGCTTAACCGTCCGTGTCTTCGCATTCAGCACGGGATCTCTAAAGCTTATTATCCCCTTGAAAACCTCGCCGGGATAAGCCTCTGTGGTAAACTCAACTTCCTGCCCGTACCGGATCCACGGCAAATCGGATTCGTAAGCATCCAGCTTCACCCACAAATGTGAAAGGTCCGCGACGGTATAAATATGCGTGCCCTCATCAACGTACATCCCCTCGTTGGCTTTCTTGTCAATAACAGTCCCGCCGATTGGGGAATAGATGGTTAAATGTGTTACCGGCTTGCCGCTTTCCTCAATCTCCGAAATCTGTTCATCCGTTAAGCCGCGCAGCCTCAACCTCGTCCTGACCGCCTCAACATTCGCCGACTTTAACCTCGTCGCAACGATAGAGTTCCCCGGCTTCACGTTTTTCGCCCCCTCAATGGCTGCCAACAGAGCCTGCTGATCCACTAACAACTCGCTGCTGTACAGATAGACCATGTGGTCACCCGTCTTGACGTTGACGCCCGTAAAATCCACATATAGCCGGTCAATCCTGCCGCGAACCCAGGCCGTGATATGTTTCACACGCGTTTCATCATAATCGACCTTACCAACCATCCGTACCTCAGCCGTAACAAACTTCCTCTCCACGGCTCTCGTCTCAATCTCCATCAGTTTAATCGCCGCCTCAGAAAAGGAAATCTCCCTCTCGCCAACATCGCCTGTCGAAGACGTCACTGGTATCAATTCCATAGGACACTTGGGACATATGCCCGGCTTCGGCAGGCGAACCTCCGGGTGCATCGAACACGTCCACCACTGTTCTTTCTGTTCTTCAGTTTCTCCGCCTGGTTGCTTGTGCTCTGCCCCATCCTCGGAAGGTGGTAAAATGGACTTTATAAAAAAGCCCGCGCCAAATGCAATGATTGCTGCAAGTGCAATCTTCACACCCGTACTGCCAAACCACAATTTCTTTCCTTTACTTTCCATAACCTATACACCCTTTTTATATGGTGTCACCTGAATTCTTCAAGGATATATTTTACTTATCCGGCTCAACGGGCAGTTGTGCACCGGCCAGCATCTCAAGATTGGCTAATTTCTGCTGGTTGTCCGTTACCGCCCTTTCATATCGCAACTGATACTCAAGCAGTGTCCGTTGAGCATCTACCAGACTCAAAAAATCTATCGTCCCGCCGGTATAGGCCGTCTCCGATGCCTCTAACAGCTCTTCGGCCTTCGGCACCAGAATATCTCCGTAAAGTTTTATCTTCCTTAAACTATCCTCAAAATCGTACAACACCTGCTCGGAACGGGCTATCAGCGTGTTTTCGCTCTCCCTCTTCTGCTGCGCCGTCTTCCTGACATCCGCCTTCGCCTGCTCGTGGGCCGCCTTGTAACTGTCCCGCCAGATAGGCAGGTTCAAAGAAAACATCAAAATCAACGCATCTTCCCCGCCGTCCACCTGAATCGAGTCAACGCCCACACCTACATCAGGATAGAACTTCTTCTTCGCCAGCTCCACCCTGCTCTTTGCCGCTTCCAGCTCGAAGTCCAACCCTGCAAGTTCAGGATTCATCTCTCTCAACAGCTCAATTAATTTCCCTCGTTGTATCCGTACCGGCACAAATCCCTCTCTGCGAGGCCACGGCAGCATTTCAAAGCTTCCCCGGTTAAGGACCGCATTGAGCCGGGCAACAATTGGTTCCCGCAAATCCTCGAGGTTCTTGAGAACATCTTCAATCTTTGCAAGCTCTACCTATCTCAATCGCCCTTGCCAAATAGGTATACTCATAAAACGCCTCTTTAACTTCAGCAAACAGCTTCAGTTTTTCGGCTTCATATCGCTTCCGTGTCGCCTTCGCCGCCGCCACCGCTGCATCCGTTCTCGCCTCAATCTTTCCAAACCAGGGAAATACCTGCATGATACCGAACTTTTGTCTTTGCGGCCCAACCCTCGTCTCAACCTCCTCAATAAAGTAACCATAGTTGAATCTGGGGTCAGGCAGAGATTCGGCCTGTGGCACCTGCTCTACCGCGCCCTTCCACTTCTCAAAAGCGGCCTTCAATCCCGCATTATTCAGAGCGGCTTCGCGCAGATATTCCTGTAGTGTCACTGGAACATTCGGCTCCCCTTTTTCCTGAGATGCCCACACGGATGGTGTCAGGAAAACCAAAATCAAAACCGCAATTGGAATAACTCCCCTGTTCATTTCTTGCCCCTTAAATTTATACAGCCGAACTTTTTCATCACATGATACAGTAAAGCACCTGAACACATTTTAACCTCTCCGTGTTTGATGTATCAATTTGAAAATTTCATCCATCTTTTGCTGTTTCTCTTTTTCTGAGCTTCCCATTGCGGCATCGGCCACGCAATTCCTAAAGTGCTTTTCCAAAATCTTCTCCTCGACCCTGCCGAGCGCGCCCTTGACGGCACATATCTGGTTCAAAATATCGATACAGTATTTACGCTCTTCGATCATCCTTTGAACGCCGCGCACCTGCCCCTCAATTCGCCTTAATGCCACAAGGTTATCAACATGACTTGGATTTGTGCCCATCTTATTGCTCCTTTTATATATGCCTTCCTATTATACCCCCTGGGGGTATAATATGTTCTAAAAAAATTTTTTATATTTTTCTGCAATTCATCTCTAATCCTCAGTTTCCGCCGATATCGTCCCGCCGGCAACGATATTATCGGCATCATCATATAACACAAGCTTTTGACCGGGGCACGGCGCAAATTGAGGCTCATCGAAATCGACCGTCATAGCAGCCTCGCCGACATCGGCAACCTTGCAGGGCTGAGCCTCACCATACGAGCGAATCTTTCCGAAAAATCGCTCGCCCGCTGCAAGTTTCTCAGGAATAAGAATATTGATTTGGTTTGCCTTAATAACACGAAAGCTGATTTCTTCTCTGTCCCCTAAAGCGATAGTATTGGTCTCCACATCTATCCTTCCTACATAAAGCGGCCTGCCCCCCGCAAAACCAATACCCCGCCTTTGACCAAGAGTATAATTTGATATGCCCTTATGCGTGCCTATTTTATTACCCTTCATATCCGTAATATCACCGGCCCGGTTGGCCTCCTCGCCGCTCAGAGCTGCTCGATAGTCACCTTCGCCCGCAAAACACAGCTCCATGCTCTCGGACCTATCAGCAACTTTCAAATATTGCTTCGCGGCAATCTCGCGCACATGTTCTTTCGTCAGCTCACCCAGCGGAAGAACAAAGTAAGGCAGCCTCTCCTTGCCGATACCATACAGAAAATAGCTCTGGTCCTTGCTCTTGTCCTTTGCCCGGCAAAGCCGCACCTCACTGTCGGTTTTGATAACACGTGCATAATGGCCCGTCGCAAGATAACTGATGCCCAGCGTTTCTTCCAAAAATTCCCAAACTAAAGAAAATTTCAGCAGGCTGTTACAGTCCACACAGGGATTGGGAGTTTGCCCTCTGGCATAGGATTGACGAAAACGATTGATTATTAGCTCTTCGAAAGCCCTGGTAACATCAACAAAATAATGAGGGATACCCAGTTCCCTACTGACGAATGCGGCATCCGCCCCACAGCAGCGTCGCCCACCCGTATCGCAAGATATGGGTATTTTCATCGTAATCCCCAATCCCTCCCAGCCGTCTTCCCGCAGCAAATGAGCCGTAACACTGCTGTCGACTCCGCCGCTCATTATCACCGCTATTTGCCTCGAAGGCTCCATCCTGGGCGACCACTCCGAAAA
>SMTZ1_10009676_pt1 | contig 14940 bp, 10 predicted proteins | sample DeeMarSWOR136_30_FD_25667 | JGI IMG/M metagenome (IMG submission 25667)
TTCCACCAGTTATTGAATTTCCCTTTTTACCAATTTACGTGTCCATTTTCTCTATCATTGCCGCATTTTTCATCGCCAGAAAGGAAAAGGAAGTTGGTGAGGAGATTAATTCCCAATCCCTCATTGCTAATGCTGGAGAATCTTTTTTAGATATCGTTTCATCAATAGTCGTTTTAGCAGGGATTCTAATGGCATATTGGCGCATCCCTTATGTAGAAGGTGCTATAATCATCTTAATTGCTCTGTTAATTATTAAATTGGGATTGGAGAATTTTTGGAAATCGCTGCTCATATTGCTGGATGCGAATCTCGATAAAGAACTGCAGCAAAAAATTAAGGAAATTGTAATTGAAATATATGGAATTAAAGATGTCAGTGATATAAAAATCCGACAATCAGGTCCGTTTCGGATGGTCGATTTAAAATTCACCACCAATCCTTCGATCACGATCTATCAGGCGCATGAAATAGCTGACGAAATCGAAGATAAAATTATGAATAAATTTGATTCTGTCGAATCAGTATTTGTTCATGCTGAACCATCTCGACACAAAAAAATAAAAGCTATTATTCCAGTCTGTGAGATTAATGGTATGAGCTCAAAGGTATATGGGCATTTTGGTCGTGCTCCTTATTTTGCTGTTTTGAATATCGAGGAGAACGATGTGGAAATAGAAGATTTTTATCTCAACGAGTTTTTAGATCGAAAAAAACACATCGGACTAAATGTAGTAAAAGTGGTTGTTCATTATGACTTAGATATACTATTTACTAATCGAATTGGTGAAATCGCCTTTTATATGTTGAAAGAAAATTTTATCGATATTTATTTGATTAAAGATGAAAATTTAACAGTAAAAAAAGTTATTGAACTGTATAAACAAAATCAATTAGCTCAAATAAAAACACCCACACATACTGTAGATGAAGCTGTTGTCGATAGTAATGAATAGTTGAACTGTGTTAATTTACTGTATCAGAATTTCAATATAGGGAGGACTTAAATGAAAAATGTTTCGACGAAACTCGCAAAAGGGCTCTTCTTGAGAGGGATACGAAATTTAACGACTCAAAAACCACTGGCTATTTCTTTCGAAGTAACACATTCATGTAATGCAAATTGTTCCCATTGTGATAAAAATGGCATAATTCCTGATGAGAATCTGGCACCACCTGAAAAGTTTGATGAGGTCTATCAACAACTGCATCCCCTCTTCGCTCAGGTCTCTGGAGGGGAACCATTATTGAGGGATGATTACCTTGAGATTGTCAAGCTGTTTAGGAGTCATGGCACTTTGCCTATGGTGGCTTTCGTCTCAAACGCAGCACTGATGACCCCGGATAAATATCGAGAACTAAAAGACGCAGGTGTCGATCAATTTACATTCTCGCTTGATTTTCCTGATGAGCGTCATGATGAAAATCGGAAAATCCCCGGCTTGTATAAACATCTTTCTGATGTTGTCCCCAAAATGACGGCAATGGGTTTTTACGATATTGCTATGATCAGTGTAATACGCAATCAAAATTTACCTTACTTAATCGATATTGCTAAAAAAGCCTTTGAATGGGGGACATCGATCACTTTTAGCTCTTACACGCAATTGAGAACTAACAGCGATGAACATTCAATAAAATCAGAGGAAGATTTGCAACTATTGCGCGACCAGGTTGGTCGATTAATTGAAATGAGACGCCAGGGAGCACCGATTTTCAATACTGAGAATGTTTTTAAAGGGATGATCAAATTTTTTGAAACAAACCATATTCCCAATTGCCGCACTGGAATCAGACATCTGGTTGTTAATCCCGATGGTTCTTTGGTTCCCTGTGCTATGCATCAGGTGAACTTTAACAATCAGAAAGACTTAATAAAGAATTTTACGAAAAAGAACACATGCGGTGCATGCTATGTGCCCCTTCGAGCAAATACTGAGATGAGTTTAAGTCATTTTTGGAATGATCTTGTTGTAGAATATTTTAAAAAGAGAAATTAATGAATAAAATCGAACTTACTCCTATAGGTATCATTCATACACCCTATAAAGAATCTAAAGACATTCCAATTCAAGGAATTTTTAAAGAGGATGTAGAAGGTTGTGTAGAATTAGATAAAAAATATGCACCTGGATTAAAAGACCTTTGCGAATTCAGTCATGTAATTTTAATTTATTATTTTCATCTATCAAATAAGGAGCATTTGGAAGGAAAACCTTTTCTTGAAGATGAAAAACATGGAGTATTTGCAATACGTAGTCCAAATCGTCCTAACCATTTAGGTTTCTCAGTTGTGGAAATTAATAGGATTGAAGATAATAAATTATACTTCAAAGAAGTTGATATGCTCGATGGAACACCATTATTAGATATTAAGCCATATATCAAATATTTTGATTGTAGGGAAGATGTTGTTTCAGGATGGGTGGATAAACATTTCATAAATGGAAAAATTCCGGAGAGAACAATTCTTAAATAATTTAACCTGGCTTTTTACCAATTTTTAGCTTCGAATGAAATAAAAAAGGCTACCTTATTAAGGTAGCCTTTATCATAAGATAGTTAGGTATTCAATTACTATAAAGTTCTTTCGCGATATTTATCCCACAGTTTTATAACTGCTGGAATATAATTTTGAGTTTCTGCCCATAGAATCCCATCCGCTTTATTATTTTTAATCCAGAGAGCAGCTTGTTTTTCCCCTCCATTATAAGCGGCTAAACCACCATCAACACCATAATATGAAATAAGTGTGGACAGATATCTGGTTCCCATCCTAATATTATAAATTGGATTGGTTAACACATCTTCCGCATTCGTCCAGGTAATACTTTCATATTCGGCAAGATACATACCAGTAGCGGGCATAATTTGCATCAAACCGATGGCACCAGCATGCGATTTAATTTTGGGATTCCAGCTTCCGGCAGATTCATGACTAATCGTTGCACAAATTAAATCAACATCCAGATTCGTATACTTTAAGCTCAAAGTATAAATTTCATTTGCGATATCATATTTCTCAACCGAAGATAAATCTTCATTATATGTATCGATAATTGCAATAATTTTCTGGATGTTATATTGGCGGACACTATCCACACTCATCGCTGCTCTTAAATCTTGCAGGGTTCGTTCCAGCTTATTCATTTTCTGCTTGGTCTCATCAGTTGTGTTAAAATATTTATAGGTAAAACCTATTACTGTGATTGACATAAACACGATGATAAGAATCTTTAACGGTAATCGAATGTATCGATATAATTCACTTTCTTTTATCATGATTTCTTTCTCCTTTTATGTACAATTTCAATCTTCTTAGTAATTAATTACGAACATAAAAACAGTTAAAACGTAATGTCCATTTAAACGATTTAATTTTTTTTAAGTTTCATTTCAAATTATAAAAATTTAAAAAATGTAATATGGATTACAAAAAATTTTAATTAAACATTATCATTCATTGTTGTTGTCTAAATTTAATTTTTTATAAACAAACCAGGTGTGATATGTATCAAATTTTTTATATAATATAATGAAAGCATAAAATTAATTTATCACTTTTTATTTTCTCACTATAATTTTAATTGGCATCTTCTAATGATATTATTTAGCTTATATACTCGACACGAAAAGGTTTCCGGATTTTGAGCTTGTTCGAATGTCATTCCTGCGGATGCAGGAATCTCTATAATTACAGAGAGTTAGGAGATGCCTGTATTCACAGCCATGACATAGATCCAATCCGAAAACCACTCTGCTTTTAGTATATGTTATAAAAATTTTTATTTTTTTGGTATCATTTTCAAGTACCAATTGATATGGAAATCGTTACCCTTATCCACTATGATAGGATAAAAAATTTTTAAATATTTCCCATGAATTTATAATTTTTTTTTAATTTTTCAGTGCAAAAGCAAATTGTTCTACAGATTCCATCTTCCTGAGGCGGATGGAATCAGTATGAAATTATAATCCAACATAGTCAAAGTATTAAAGCGCCAATTTAAAAATATTTTTTAATGAAGTCAACCATTTTGTAAATTATTGTTAACTTTATCATTCTAAAAATAAGAATCTCATCTCAATAAAAAAAACCAGCACTTTTTATAAGTACCGGCTCTTTTTTTATCTTGCTTTCTTATCTGATTGTCAAATCATTTCATTTCTTTAATGGAAACAATCTCTGCATTATTTGTCTCAAAGCAGAAGTAATAGGAATGAACAGGGGATAATTCGATCCATTCTTCCTGCGTTTGGTCAAACGTAAGATATTTCGTTGTCCAACACTTAAATATTGAATTTCATCCAGAAATTTTCGCATAATAAAAATTCCCAATCCACCTTTTTTACCGCTTTGTACGTAATGAGAAATATTGGGATCACTTACTTCGTTGGGATTGAAACTAATGCCCTGATCAATCAATTCGACAACTAAGCGATCCCTTTTTATGTGGACTTTCATTATGATCGAGCCAGATGGACTGTTGCGGTAGCCATGCTTAATAATATTTGTGCATGCCTCATCCACAGAAATCGTGAGAGCGTTAATTTCGCTTTTCGAAAATTTGTACTTTGTTGCTAAACAGGCAATAAATTTTCGGAGTTTTGGTAAGTAATTAATTTGGGCAGGAATAATTATCTGTTTATTAGAAACTGTATATTTCAAAAACGGCTTCCCTTCGTATGAATAGTTAGGCTCTTCTAATTTGCTAATCCCCTTTCTCCAGAATCCAACCTAATACAATAATAATACACAAAGATGAAAAGAGTAAGCCGCGCATTTAACCTGAAAATAAAATAATAAAAATTCTCAAAAAAGTCAAGTAAATATTTTGAATGCTGCATTAACCTGTTTTGATAATTTGTGGTATCAATTCAGGGAGTGAGATTAAATAGCTTTCCCACCTGTATCTTATCGGCTTTTAAAAAATAAATAATTATGTAACTGTAGTGCGCAATTTATTCTACCTCACTACCTTAACAATCTTTTATATTTAATTCCTTTTTCAAGAACTGACCAGTATATGAGTGGTTCATTTTAGCAATTTGTTCAGGCTTTCCAGTAGCAACAATTCTCCCACCATCGTCACCACCTTCTGGTCCAAGATCGATGATATAATCGGCTGTTTTAATCACATCGAGATTATGCTCAATAACAATAACCGTATTTCCCTTTTCGACCAGTCGGTTTAGCACATTGAGCAACATTTTTATATCCTCGAAGTGAAGTCCAGTTGTTGGTTCATCGAGAATATAAATCGTTTTACCGGTACTCACTCGAGAAAGTTCAGTGGATAATTTTACGCGCTGCGCTTCACCGCCAGACAGCGTTGTTGCTTGCTGCCCCAGTTTAATATAACCCAGGCCAACATCTTCCAGTGTTTTTAACTTGCGTTTAATTCTGGGAATCTTTTCGAAAAACTTTAATGCCTGAGAAACAGTCATATCAAGAATTTCAGCTATAGATCTGCCGCGATACATGATTTCCAATGTCTCACGATTGTATCTCTTTCCTTTACATACTTCACAAGTAACATAAATATCCGGGAGAAAATGCATTTCAATTTTAATGATTCCGTCTCCCTGGCAGGCTTCGCAACGTCCACCTTTAACATTGAAACTAAATCTACCCGGCTTGTAGCCTCGAATTTTAGCTTCAGGCAACTGGGCAAACAAATCTCGAATATATGTAAATACACCGGTGTAAGTCGCTGGATTGGATCTTGGAGTACGTCCAATTGGAGACTGATCAATGCTAATTACTTTATCAATATTTTCGACTCCCAAAATTTTTTCATATTTCAATGGCGATTTTTTTCCTTGATAAATCGCTCGCAGCAAAATAGGATATAATGTCTCATTGATCAACGTACTTTTACCTGAACCTGACACGCCAGTCACACAGATAAATAGCCCAAGCGGAATTTTCACATCAATTGATTTGAGATTATTACCAGCCGCACCTTTAAGCTCAACATACTTGCCATTTCCATTTCTTCTGTTTTTAGGTTTTGGTATGAACTTTTTGCAAGATAAATACTGACCAGTAATCGAATTTTCAGCCTGAGCAATATCTGAGGGTGATCCTGTTGCTACCACATACCCACCATCCTCGCCAGCCCGGGGACCCAGGTCAACTACAAAATCAGCACTTTCGATCGTTTCTCTGTCATGCTCCACAACGATAACCGTGTTGCCCAAATTACGCAATTCGAGTAAGGTATTGATAAGTTTCTTATTATCACGCTGATGAAGCCCGATGGACGGTTCATCTAAAATATAAAGCACTCCCATCAATTGTGATCCAATTTGCGTCGCTAATCGAATCCGCTGAGCCTCACCCCCGGAAAGACTACCTGCTGAACGTTCTAAAGTTAAATAATCAAGCCCGACATTGATTAGAAATTTTAATCGGGCGTTGATCTCTTTCAAAATCTGACGAGAGATTGTCTGGTCTCGGTTCGAAAGTTTTAAATCACTGATAAATTGTAGTGCCTGCTTTATAGACAACCTGGTGACTTCATAAATACTTTTATCATTGATTCTCACGGCAAGAGATTCCTTCTTCAGGCGTGACCCGGCACAATCGGGGCAGGGTTTCATGTTCATAAAACTTTCAATCCAGGTGCGAATATACTGCGAAGTCGTCTGGTGAAAGCGACGTTCCAGGTTTTTTATGATTCCCTCATATTCGGTAGTAAATTCAGCATGGGTTTGTCTATCTTCACGCTGGTAAACCATGCGGATCTTTTCACCAAGTGATCCATAAAATATGATGTGCTGGTGTTCTGGCTTCAACGATTTGAACGGCACATCAAGACTGAAACCATATCTTTTTGCCACAGAGACAAGTTGCGTAAAATACCAACCTTCACGAGCTTCTCCCCAGGGTTTGAGGGCGCCCTGATTTAATGATAGATTTTTATCGGGGACAACCAGGTCAGGATCAATTTCCATTATCGTTCCTAATCCATTACAGGTTTGGCAAGCGCCATACGGGCTGTTAAACGAAAACATTCGCGGCGCTAACTCTTCATAAGAGATGCCACAATCAATGCAAGCAAAATGTTCGCTGAAAAACAATTCAGGGCCATCAAGCTGGTGGATTAAAACAATACCCGATGCTAACTGTAAGGCTGTCTCTACCGAATCGGTTAAACGTCCCCCAATTTTTGGATCGATGATCAATCGGTCAACCACGATTTCGATGTTATGCTTCTTATATTTATCTAACTTAATATCTGATTCAAGATCGTGCATTTCGCCATTGACTCGAACCCGCACGTATCCATCTCGACGTGCTTCTTCAAAAATATCCCGATATTCACCCTTTCGACCTCTCACCACTGGTGCCAGCACCTGAATTTTCGTCCCTTCAGACAGGGCTAAAACCTGATCGACAATTTGTTGCACAGTCTGCCGTTGGATGGGTTTGCCACAATTGTAACAATACGGTTTTCCAATACGAGCGAATAAAAGTCGTAAATAATCATAAATTTCTGTTACTGTACCAACTGTGGAACGGGGATTTTTACTGGCAGATCGTTGCTCAATAGAAATCGCCGGCGATAATCCTTCAATATATTCGACGTCAGGCTTTTCCATGAGTCCCAGAAACTGACGCGCATAAGCAGAGAGCGACTCAACATATCGACGCTGACCTTCAGCGTAGATTGTATCGAAGGCTAAAGACGATTTACCAGAACCTGATAACCCAGTAATAACGACAAGCTTATCACGTGGGATTTCTAAATCAATATTTTTTAAATTATGCTCGCAGGCACCTTTTATGAAAATGGATTTTCGTTCTGACATAAATTGAAAATTTTCTCCAAATAAAATCCTTATTACATTTTCAGGCAGACTGTAATTATAATAAGTTTATTTTAAAAATGCAAATAAAAAATTTCCTTGACTTTTAATAATATTTTTTGTATTTGTTTAACCATTTGAAGTGCTTATTACTAAAATAGAAAACAATATTAGTTGAGGTTTAAATGTCCCAGATTTTAGAATTTTTTATTATCGCTCCCCCTATTCTTATGGCGTTGACTTTTCACGAATATGCTCATGCATACATCGCAAACAGGCTGGGTGATCCGACTGCCAGGCAAATGGGACGTCTAACTTTGAATCCCCTGGTTCACCTGGATTTATTGGGAACTGCCATGCTATTTATTGTCCATGTGGGATGGGCAAAACCAGTTCCGGTCAATCCCTCATATTTTAGAAATCCCAAAAAAGATCTACTCTGGGTGTCTTTAGCCGGACCAGGTGCAAATCTTATGTTAGCGTTGTGCTTTGGTCTGGGCTGTCGAATATTGGGAGTTGATAGTTTACAAATTTCAGGATATGAAACTATTGATTTTATCAAATTCATGTTTGGATTCGGACTTGTCATTAATATTGTTCTGGCAGTTTTTAATATTCTCCCTATTCCACCGCTCGACGGATCAAAAATTATCATGGGCTTAGTCTCTCAAAAATATGAAAATCAGATGACTCCATTTTTACAATATGGTCCTACCATATTGATCGCCCTGATTGTAATCGGCTTTGTCACGAAGATACCGATTCTCTGGTATATCATAAATCCATTTGTCAAAGTCTTTAGCTATATTTTTGCAGGTGCTGATTTAACCTTATGAAAAGTGAAATGGTTACACAGTTGCCTTTTTTCGCCTCTATTGGAAGTAGTGCTTATCTCATTTTTTAAAGATTTTTATAACTATCCAGATTATTTTTGACTGGATGTACAGGATAAACAGGATTAAGTATTAATTGAGAAAAGACAGATTGTTATCCAGTTAATCAAAAAAATATCATAACCTAATGGAGGTAACAGATGAAATACAAAGAAGTAACGGAAAAAATAATAGGCTGTGCCTACAGAGTTTATAACAAGATGGGATTTGGATTTTTGGAATCTGTGTATGAGAAGTGCTTATTAATTGAACTACGAAAGGCAGGTCTTAAAGCTGAAAATCAAATACCTATTACAGTCTATTACGATGGTGAGATTGTCGGAGAATTTATTGCGGATATTATAATCAATAATTCCATTATTCTGGAGTTAAAATCAGTTCGAAGAGTAATTAAGATTCATGAAATGCAATTGGTAAATTATTTAGTGGCAACCAATAAGGATGTTGGTTTGCTTTTGAATTTTGGAGAGTCCAGAGTTGAAGTAAAAAGAAAAGTACGAATATTACCCGATAACATATCCTGATTATTATCAAATTGATAAACAGGATATTATTGATCTTGTTAATCCTGTTATCCTGTCTAAATATTAATATCCTGAACAGTTGCCGATTTTTTTTATCGCTTATATTCAGTTCAAAGTAGTTTTGGACTGATTCCATTGCTCTGAGCAATGGAATCAGTTAAATGCAATACCGAAATCTCCTTGTCGATGTTATCGTACCAGGCACACAGCTCTACAATAAAAATCCTTTGATATTTCATAATAATTTATTATATTATACACGTTAAGGGCTAAAATGTAACAAATACTGTCATTCCTGCGGATGCAGGAATCTCCATATTTACAGTTAATTAGGAGATGCCTGTATTCACAGGCATGACATTACAAAACAACCCTCAACCGATAAAAGAACATAGCTTCGCATATCAAAGATGTGCCATTTTTTTGTGGCATTCAGTAATGAAAACGATGCTTGATGTTGGATAGTTCAAAATCAAATATTGAGAATCCAGTATCATTTTTTTAAAAAATTGAGATTTTGATATCTTTAAATAATGGAGAGATGAGTCATGGATATATTTCAAGAGGCTTCACGGAGAACCGGCTTATCAATTGATAGTCTGAAACAGATTGAAGAAAAAATCTTAAACAAGGGAAATTTTACTAAGGAAAGAGTCCGTCGAGGATTATACATGTTTTGTTGTAAGATTGGCATGATTCGCTATTATTTTAAGACAACCCCGATTGAAACAATTGCCAATCATATTGAATCTATTCTTGCAGCAGAGGTTATTGCTCTTAATCGAGGCAGCAAAGAGCTTGATGTTGATTTTGTAAGTGAACGGCAGGATTCAGCCATGTATTTGGTTAATGATGATCACGAAAAAGCCGTTGAAATCGAAAGAAGAATGGAAAATCTATTTCCTGCTTACCGAATGCAAAGTTATCGAACACCGGGATTCGATCTGGAGTCTCATTTTAGAAGCTATTTTGCGACTCGACCTGAATATGAAATGATAGATGCCCCTGCGACAGAAACTGATATAAATAAGGTAGCTGCCAAACAGTTTCTGGAAATGACGACTCAAGAGGCAAGGAATCGCTATCAAAGAATTTTAAAGAAATCTATCACCTGGAACCAACCTTATATTAATGTAACGGATAAAGTACGCGATGAGATTCGGTTTATGGTTTCTGTGCCTCAAGCTGGAAGTTATCGATTTATGTCAGGTATTTCTGATATTATCAATTATTATGGACTCGTCAGCAAACATAAATATGCCGAGCCATTTTCCAATGGCAGACTTATCATCTCTATTTATTTGGATGCTGAAAAAACAAGACCTCACATAGATGATATGGTCACTGACATCAGTCTCATTTATGTGAATCCAGAAAATGAGCTATCCCCATTAATCAGAAATAATGCTCTTTCAGTCCATGAGGCATTTTATGCAGCCAGCGCCTGGAAATTTACGCACCAGTTTTTAAGCAGTTTCAATTTAGAGTATATGGCGGTATCAAAAGTTTTAAAAGATCGACCTGATTTAGTAGATATTTTAAACACGTTAAGAACGCGGCTGGTTAAGGATTCCTATACAGAATCCAGAATTGTTCAAACAATTTTTGACTATCCAGAAAAGATTAAAAAGCTATATGATCATTTCGCAAATCGATTTAGTCCCAATGGGGATTCTCAGCCAGTGCTGGAGAAAATTAACTTTGATGATGTTGTCCACGAAATTGATCGCGCGGTGCTGGAATTCTTTTTCCTGTTCAATAATGTCGTTTTGAAAACTAATTTCTATAAAAAAGATAAAACATCATTATCCTTTCGACTCGATCCAGTTCAATTTTTAGATCCAATTGAATATAAAGAGAAACCGTACGGCGTCTTCATGGTTTTAGGGAAAGAGCTCAGGGGATTTCATGTTAGATTCAGGGATATTTCTCGAGGCGGCATTCGAATTGTTACGTCGCGTGATGCTGAGAATTATGACCAGAATTCCGATTCTATTTTTGATGAAAATTATAATTTAGCTTTTACCCAACAAAAAAAGAATAAAGATATTCCTGAAGGAGGTTCAAAAGGGACAATTCTGTTGAATCTTGAGGCACAGGATAAAGCCGAAGTCGCCTTTGAAAAGTATGTTGACGGCTTACTCGATGTTATTTTGCCTGATCAATCAATAAAGGACTATTTACAGCGTGAAGAACTGCTATTTCTCGGTCCCGATGAGGGCACTGCTGAAGTGATGAGCTGGGCATCGAAACGGGCAAGGGAACGAGGTTATAAATTCTCGAAATCGTTCTCCACCGGAAAACCGCTCTCTGAAGGTGGCATTCCACATGATGTATACGGTATGACCACCAATTCTGTCCATGAATATGTGCTGGGAATACTTAGAAAATTAGGAATCAAACACGAGAATATTACCAAGGTTCAAACCGGTGGTCCGGATGGCGATCTGGGCAGTAATGAAATTCTGATCTCCAGTGATAAAACATTGTGCATAATCGATGGCAGTGGTGTGCTTTATGATCCCAATGGTATCAATCGGGAGGAGTTGACTCGTCTGGCAAAAAAACGTGTCATGGTTGAACAGTTTGAAAAATCCAGACTCTCAACAAACGGTTTCTTCGTTCATATCAATGATAGAAACATAGCGTTGCCCGATGGTTCTGCTATAGAAAATGGACTTGCATTTAGAAATAGTTTCCATCTAAATCCGTTGTTAAAAGCAGACCTGTTTGTGCCTTGCGGCGGACGTCCCAAATCGATAAACATCCAGAACTGGAAACAGTTGTTAGATGAAAATGGTGTGCCTCGTTTTAAATATATTGTGGAAGGTGCTAATCTATTTTTAACTCAACCAGCTCGCCTGGCACTGGAGGAAAAAGGTGTTATCATTTTTAAAGATGCCTCAGCAAATAAGGGAGGAGTAACTTCCTCTTCATTAGAGGTGTTGGCATCCCTGGCTTTAACAGATGAAGAATATGAACAACATCTTTGCGTCCAACATGGAAAGACACCTGAATTCCGTAAAAAATATGTGGAAGATGTTTTAGATATCGTCCGTGAAAACGCCCAATTGGAATTTGAAGTACTATGGAATGAGAATGAAACATTCAAAACACCCCTGGCGATTTTAACCGATCATCTCAGCGATAAAATCAATAAAGTAACAGATTCGATTCATAGATCTGATCTATGGAAAGATCATTTGCTGTTCAAAACGGTGGTTGAACATCACTGTCCGCCAACCCTGGTGAAAATGATTGGTATCGATGAGATTTTGAGACGCGTTCCTAAAAATTATCTACAAGCGATTGTTGCCTCATGGCTGGCAAGTCATTTCATTTATGAATACGGACTAAATGCCGATGAAATTGATTTCCATAGCTACCTAAAACGGTTTTCCTGTTAATAATGTGGTAGAACTTCCTGAACTGAGTTCTTGTAAAGAACATATACTCGTTACGGATTGTTTTTTCATGTCATGCCTGTGCATACAGGCATCTCTTAATTGTTTGTAAATTAGGAGATTCCTGCATCCGCAGGAATGACAACAGCACTGAAATTCTAACCCATAACGAGTATAGCTTCTCATATCGAAGATGCGCCATTTTTTTGAGAGCATTAGTTGATGAAAACGATACTTGATGCTTGATACGGGCTGCTGGCTGATTCAAAATCAAGTATCGAGAATCCAGTATCATTGTCTTGTTCTGTATTATGAAATTCCGATACAGGAACTTACAAATTATACTCGGTTAGGATTTATTTTTCAGTTTAAAAGGTAATTGAGATACTGATTCCATCGCTTGGAGCGATGGAATCAGTATGAAATTTTAACCCTTAATAAGTATAATAAACCAAGTTTTTCTAAGACCGGGTTTATTCATTCAAAATAATACTTTTTATGTGATCAAAGTCACATTTTCATATTTCATAATTGTCTAAATTTTGACAAAATTTTAAAATATTTTTTAGCGGAAAAATAATTAGAGTGTTAATATGTTTCACAGCAATGAAATAAGTTCGGTTTTTATTAGTGTTAGTCAATCACTTAGCCCGCATACAAGAAAAATGATTAAAGCACGGTTGCTCAGGGAAAATCCAGAGCTTGCTAATAATCCCCCAGAACTTAAACGGCAGCTATTAAAAAAGACTTTTAAAATGCGGTATGTTGATAGTTCATACTATTTGGGCTGAGCACATCAGCTTTAAATGTAAGCGCTTATAAATAAATCAATCGAAATTATCAATCTCCTCGAAAGCCGACTCTCATGTATTGGTGAGGGATCGGCTTTTCTATTCTTGTCTTGCTCCAATTACCTGTAGAATTTAACATGTTACAGATATTTATCAAAAATCCTCTAAATTCGTCAAAATTTTCATTGACTTTTATTATCATTTAACTTATATTATTACCATTCCTTAAGAAAGGAAGTTAACCTCACCGATGATAATTCTCCTCAGATTGCTAAAGTAACATGCAAATTCTGGGAGCACGATATGCACCTTTATAAATTGCCATCCATCGATTATTTGCGATTGCGGTTTCATCTGAAGGCACTCAACGATTGTGATCTGCCAGCCTGGAAAGGTTCATTGCTTCGAGGTGCGTTCGGGCATGCTTTGCGCAGGACTGTCTGTACCATGAAGCAAGGACAGTTATGCGAAAACTGTATGCTGCGAGCACAATGTGCCTATACTCGCTTATTTGAAACATTTGTAACCGAAACACCACCACGATTTCTTCACGGGCAGGTTAGCTCGCCCCGTCCCTTTATTTTTGAACCGCAGGATAAGAACAAAAATTACCCGATTGGTGAAATTCTCTGGTTTGACCTGATTCTTATTAGTGAGGCAATCAATTACCTGCCGTATGTGATATTTGCTGTTTATCAGATGGGAAAGCAGGGGCTGGGTGTTAAACGTCACCCATTCCATTTGGAAACAGTCTATTGCTATCAACCTGAAAAAGAGCAAAAACAGAATGATACCCCCAATATAGAAAACAATCATTGGCAAGCAATATATGATGGAGCAAGGGAAATGATTTTATTTGCTCCTGAACCAATACCCCTAAAAAGTACATCTGTTAATTCAAATTCATTTGATTCTGTCATGCTTAAATTTCTTACCCAGACACGGCTTAAATTCAAAGATGAATTAACCATGGAGTTTAATTTTCGTATGCTGGTGTTTAAAATGATCCGCAGGATATTGGAACTGGCATATTTTTACACCGATCAAAAGGACATTAATTGGGAATTTCACGATCTGTTAGAGGCTGCTGATAACGTGGAAATTACTAAACGAAATTTACATTGGGAAGACTGGCAACGCTATAGCAACCGCCAAAAAACAAAGATGAAATTTGGCGGTTTTATTGGAGACATTGCATTGGAAGGAGATTTAGCGCCATTTAGGGATTTGCTGGCTTATAGTGAGGTTTTACATGTGGGAAAAGGGGCGACTTTTGGTTTAGGGAAATTGGAAATTGAGTATAAAAATAATTAGGATTGAAATAAATTATTTTAACATTGAGATTTTAAGGAAGCAGAAATGGTTGATGAGCAGAATTTAATTGATAAAAAGGCGTATCAAACAGTTGTATTGGCAGCTCTTTTGCATGACATAGGAAAATTCCTTCATCGTGATCCCAAAATAAAAGGAACTCATGAGTATCATTCAATGCTTTATATTGAGGAATTATCAGAAC